>LQAE01000084.1_pt1 | contig 43333 bp, 45 predicted proteins | sample 1535771 | NCBI WGS metagenome assembly LQAE01 (sample SAMN04331582, study PRJNA305678) | bioreactor metagenome | isolation source: bioreactor_1 inoculated with Wadden Sea sediment 1st replicate of a... | place: Germany:Bremen
AGCGTCACCCGGTATGCCGGGTTTGACTGGCAGACCAATATTGCGCTTCTGGGAGGATTTGCCGCCAAAGAGGTGGTGGTGTCCACGCTGGGAACGGCCTATTCTCTGGGGGAGGTGGACCCGGAAGACAGCACCTCTCTGGCCAGACGGTTGAGAACAGCTGACGGATGGAGTCCGGTCACTGCCTTCAGCCTGATTCTGTTCACCATCTTTTATTCCCCGTGCTTTGTTGCGGTGGTCTGCATTGTCAAAGAGTCCGGATCATGGAAGTGGGGATTGTTTTCCATGGTATTCAACACGGTTCTGGCCTTAAGCCTGTCCATTTTGTTTTACCAGACCGCCACCTGGATGGTGTCTTAGAAAGCGGGATTTTCAGGAATCTTCCGGAAAAATGCCAAGACGTTTTCCATCTTTCAAGTTCACCAGTCCCTGTTCGCAGATCCGAAGGTAGGGGATGGCAGCTCCGGTCAGGGTGATCAGGGTCAGCAGAGGGTCAGGAAAGCCCACGCCCAGCCGGGCAAGGGCTGTTTTGACTGCCTGAATCTGCCGGACCAGTTGGGGAACAGGGATCTCTGATATCAGGCCCATCACCGGCAAAGGGATTTCAGCCAGGCATTTTCCCTGGGCCCGGATCACCACCCCGCCCTGCCGCTTGTGGATATGGTTGACCGCATCCGCCATATCTGTATCACAGGCACCCACCACCACGATATCCGAGGTGTCCCATGCCTGGCTGGAGGCAATGGCCCCGTCTTTCAACCCGAATCCTTTAATGAAACCGGTGAACAGGGAGCCAGGGGAGATGGCCCGGTCTATGGCACTGATTTTGAGAAGATCTTTTTCCGCATCAGTGCGGATCTGTCCGTGGATCACCGGCAGCGGCAAAAAAATTTCCCGGGTCACCAGATCGGTGACCATTTCCATAAGCCTGACCCGGGCTGTTTTCTGTTCCGGATCTGCCGGGACGGCAAAGTCTTCAGATGTCAGAGGACGGGGCAGGTTAACGGTATGACGGCAGACGTCGGAAAATATGTGCCGCCGCGGGGACACCTGCATCTGTTTGTTGGTAAAGATGATTTTTCCATTGCTGATCACGGTTTCAGGGGTAATGATACCGGGTTCCGGAATGATCACCATATCCGCGCACCGTCCCGGGGCAATGCCGCCCACCACGGCATCCAGTGAAAAGTGTTCCGCTACGTTCAATGTGGCCATCTGCACGGCTTCGGCCGGCGTGAATCCGGAATCGATGGCCTTTTGCACCACAAAGGACAAGCCTTTGCGTGCCATGAGATCTTCAGGGCTTACCCCGTCGGTCACCAGAATGAGGCGCCGGGTATCCACGCCCGCATCCCTGATCCGGGCAATACCTTCAAGGTCCCGTCGGATGCTTCCTTCCCGGATCATCACGTATAGGCCTGACCGCAATCTTTCAAGGGCCTGATCCGCGTCAATGGGCTCATGGCAGGAAGAGATGCCGGTTGCCAGGTAGGCGGATAACTTGTTCCCACCGGCTCCGGCGGAGTGCCCTTCCAGGACTTTGCCGGCCCTCAGGGTGGTTTCAAACGCAGGCAATATCCGGTCCGGTGTCTGAAAAACCGACTGCCAGTAAGATTCACCCAGTCCCAGGATGTCGTCCCGGTCCAGAAGGTTTTTCAGATCATCTGGGTGAATGCCGCTGGCGGCCGGGCTGATGGATACCATGGCCGGGGCGGTTCCGAAAATCTTGATAGGCTGGTTTCGAAAAGATGCCAGTAATTCTCTGACACCGTCATATCCCATGATCGGATAGGCTTCCATGGTTTCAGTGACAATCGTGGTGGTCCCGTCCTGAACGGCATAGGGAATGAACCGGCTGATGTCACAAAACGAGGCCAGGTGGGTGTGGCCTTCAATCAGTCCGGGAATTACGGTTTTTCCTTTGGCATTGATTCGCCTCGTATGGTCGGTGATGGTGTGGTCGGCATTGTTGCCCACAAAGGCGATATACCCGTTTTTGACGCTGATGCACTGGTCGTCCAGAAATTCGCCGGTATACACATTCAACAGCCTCGCCCGGCTGATGGCCAGATCTGCCCCCTGTTTTCCGGAAGCCACTTCGATCAGGTCTTTCATGGTATCGGCAGACAATGTATAAGTAGTTTTCATAACCAGATTGATACATCACTGAATGACAGAATGCAATCAATTTGCGTCGGGCATCGTCAGCCGAAAACCGGAGAGTGAAAAAAGTATTGCCCAACAGGCCGGCTTAAACATATACTAATTAGAGAGCATGTTAATGAATAAAAAAGGAATGGTCTTTGGATGTGTTTAGCCGTGCCTTCAAAAATTATCGAGATCCACGGGGATCTGGCAAAAGTGTCTGTGGATGGAGTGATCCGGGAAACCAGTCTGGCGCTTCTGGATGATGCACAGATCGGGGATTTTGTGATCGTTCATGCCGGGTTTGCCATTAGCAAACTGGATGAATCCGCTGCACTTCAGACCCTGGAAGACATGCGGCAGATGCTTGCGGCGGACAATGTCCGGAACGGTTCCTCATACACAGATGCCTGATTCAGGCTGCATTGCCAGTCAGCTCGACATAAGGGGTGTGGTTCAGGGGGTCGGGTTCAGGCCATTTTTGTTTACGCTGGCGGCCCGACACCAGATCACCGGACAGGTTTCCAATACCGGTTCCGGGGTCCGGGTCCTGGTGGAGGGGTCTCCCCGGAATCTGGGCCGGTTTGTGGATGATATCACGGCTCACCCCCCATTGCTGGCCCGGGTGGATGGAGTGGAACAGACGACCTTACCTGTCAGGGGTTTCAAGAATTTCAAGATCATTACCAGTGCCAGCGGGGTTTCCCGCGCCACCTTGATTTCACCGGATGTGAGTGTCTGCAAAGACTGTCTCAAAGAGCTGTATGACCCCTTGGACCGCCGGTTTAACTATCCGTTTATCAATTGCACCAACTGCGGCCCACGATTCACCATCATTGAGGATGTCCCCTACGACCGCCCCCATACGGCCATGAAACATTTCATCATGTGTCCGGCCTGCCAGGCCGAGTATGACAATCCGGCGGACCGGCGGTTCCATGCCCAGCCCAATGCCTGTCCGGTCTGTGGTCCCCAGGTCTTTTTGACGGATAATCAGGGCCGGACCATTGCCGGTGCAGATTCGGCCATCCAGCAGGCCGGACATCTGCTGGCAAAAGGGCATATTCTGGCGGTCAAAGGATTAGGCGGGTTTCATCTGGCAGTGGATGCGGCCAGTGATTCAGCGGTTCAACGCCTGCGAAGGCGTAAAAATCGGCCCCACAAACCGTTGGCGGTGATGGCCCGGTCCATATCTTCAGTGCAGGATGTTGTGCAGGTATCAGCAGATGAACAGGCTTTGCTGTGCTCGTTTCACCGCCCCATTGTTCTGCTGCAAAAAAAAGGGCCTGTGATCCGGCCGGGCTCTCACCGGATCTGTCGCCGTTGAACCCCTGCCTGGGAGTGATGCTGCCCTATACCCCTTTGCACTGCCTGCTGCTGGATGCAGGGCCGGAAATACTGGTGATGACGTCAGGGAACCGGCCTGGAGAGCCTTTGTCCATCGACAATCAGGATGCGCTGGCAGCGTTTTCCCACATTGCCGATTATTTTCTGCTTCACGACCGGGACATCTGTTTCCGGGCCGATGATTCCATTGTCCGGGTTCAGGCGGGGAAACCACGTTTTGTCCGGCGCTCCAGAGGATATGCCCCTTTGCCGCTTATCTTGCAGGATGATACCCCGCAGATACTCGGGTGCGGGGCCGGTATGAAAAATACCCTGTGCCTGACCCGGAAAAATCAGGCGTTTTTAAGTCAGCACATCGGGGATCTGGAAAATCAGAAAACCGCTGATTTTTATGTTCAGACCCTGGATCATTTCAAAACCATTCTGGATATTGAGCCAAAGATGGTGGCCCATGATCTGCATCCGGAATATATGAGCACCCGGTTTGCCGTCAGCAGTTTTCCGGAAGCGATGCCCCGGATCGGGGTCCAGCATCATCATGCCCATGCCGTGTCCTGTATGGTGGAAAATCACTTGGATGAACCGGTTGTGGCCGTTGTGCTGGATGGTACCGGATACGGCAAGGACGGCTGCATCTGGGGAGGGGAGATCCTGGTGACCACAAGGGATGAATTTGAAAGAAAAGCCCATTTGAGATACCTTCCCATGCCGGGCGGGGACCAGGCCGTGCGGCAACCCTGGCGGATGGCTGCTGCGGTTCTTTATGCCGCGTTTGGCCGGTCATTTTTGAATCTGGATCTTCCGTATATCAAAGAGATGGACTCCGGTCAGCTGGCGTTTCTCTGCCAGATGATGGAAAAACAGGTGAACACGCCCTGGACCTCCAGCTGTGGGCGGTTGTGTGATGCCGTGGCTTCACTGCTATGCATCCGGCATGTGATTACCCATGACAGCCAGGCGGCCATGGAGCTGGAGGCTGCGGGGACTGGAAATGGCAAGCCGGTTATGCCGGTGTATCCTTATGATATCACCCCGGTCACCCCGGTGGGGGAGGGCGGGGAGGAATGGATCATCGACATGATCCCGGGCATTTCAGAAATGGTTGCCGACATTCAGGCCGGAATTCCGGCAACGCATATCAGTCAACGGTTTCATCAAACCATGGTCCAGGGGTTTTCCCGGACGGCACAGCGCATTGCCGCAGCCCGGAAAGTGAGTAAGGTGGTGCTGTCCGGCGGCGTGTTTCAAAACGATCTGCTATTAACTGATATGGTGGCATCCCTGGAGAAAGTCCATCTTTATGTGTATACTCATATCCATGTGCCAACTGGAGACGGCGGGATTTCCCTGGGGCAGGCTGGTGTCGCAAAAGCTGTATGGGAGCGCCGTCACCAGAAATTGCCCCAATAATATGACATGCCGGCCAAGGAGATAGTTTTATGGGAATGACCTATGCGAAGGGGTTCAGGGATCCGTCCCTTGCAAAAGAGCTGGTGACAGCAATTCATCGGGAGTGTGAACAGCCCTTGCGGCTCATGGAGGTATGCGGTACTCATACCACAGCCATTTTCCGCCACGGGATCCGCAATATGCTGCCGGATGCACTGACGCTGATGTCCGGTCCGGGCTGCCCTGTCTGTGTCACCGCACAAAAGGACATCGACGCGTTTGTGGCCCTTTCCCTGCAGCCGGACATGATTGTCACCACCTTTGGAGACCTGATGCGGGTGCCGGGATCCGGCACCACCTTGGCCAGGCGGAGAGGAGCCGGCGCCGATGTCCGGATGGTGTATTCCGTGTTCGATGCCGTCACCATCGCCCGGAAACACCCGGAACAGCAGGTGGTGTTCTGTGCGGTGGGGTTCGAAACCACCATCCCCACCATTGCTGCGGCCGTGCTCACGGCGGCGGAGCAGGGGGTGGACAATTTTTCCATTTATGCGGCCAACAAGCTGACCCCGCCGGCACTGGCGGCTCTGATGACCACTGACGGGGTGTCCGTTGACGGATTCATTCTTCCGGGGCATGTGTCGGTGATCACCGGTGTGGATGCCTATCGTCCGGTTTTCGAGCGCTACCGGGTCCCTTCGGTGATCACCGGGTTCGAGCCTATCGATATCCTGCATGCTGTTTTGAAACTGGTCCGTCAGAACCGGTCAGATACCCCGGATCTGGAAAACGCCTATCCCCGGGCGGTCAAACCCTTAGGCAATCCCAAAGCCAAAGCATTGATGCATCAGGTGTTTGAGATTAGTGACGCGGTGTGGCGGGGCATCGGCAGGATCGAAAACAGCGGCATGTTTTTGAAACCGGAATTCAAACGGTTCGATGCCGGATCACGGTTCGAACTGGCGTTGAAGGATGTGGCCGAGCCCAGAGGGTGTGCCTGCGGAGAAATTCTGATGGGCTTGAAAACACCGGTGGCCTGTTCGCTTTACAAAAAAGTGTGCACCCCCCTGTCGCCGGTGGGACCTTGCATGGTGTCCAGCGAAGGAGCCTGTGCCGCCTATTACAATTATGGATGAACGGGAGCGAAGCAATGAATCCAGATGATACGGTGTTGCTGGACCATGGTGCCGGAGGCCGGGCCTCCCATGCCATGTTCTCAAAAATGATTCTACCGTTGTTTCACAACGATCACCTGGCACAGCAGGATGACGGGGCTGTGTATCCGGTGCCGGCCGGGCGTATGGCATTTTCCACGGATTCCTATGTGGTGGACCCGATTTTTTTCAGCGGCGGGAATATCGGGGATCTGGCCGTGAACGGCACAGTGAACGACATTGCCATGTGCGGGGCAGACCCGTTGTATCTCAGTGTGGGCCTGATCATTGAAGAGGGGCTGCCCGTCAAGGACCTTCAGACGATTCTGCAGACCATGGCTGCGGCGGCAGGCCGGGCCGGGGTCAAGATTGTCACCGGAGATACCAAGGTGGTGCCCCGGGGCAAGGCGGACAAGATATTCATCAATACCTCCGGGGTGGGCATGCTGTTTGAAGGGGTGACCGTGTCCGGATCCCAGGCCCGCCCCGGGGATAAACTCATTTTGAGCGGCACTCTGGCCGATCATGGCATCGCCATTCTCACGGCCCGGGAAGGACTGATATTTGGCGGGGATCTGAAAACCGATTCCGCTCCCTTGAACCATATGGTCAAAGCGGTTTTGTCATCTGAGTATGAAGTCCATGTGCTGAGAGATCCCACCCGGGGCGGCATTGGTACGACCCTCAATGAGATCGCTTCACAATCCTGTGTGGGAATAACCCTGTTTGAAAAGGACCTGCCCGTGAAAAAAGAGGTCAACGGGGTGTGCGAACTGCTGGGGTTTGATCCGCTGTACATCGCCAACGAGGGAAAACTGATTGCGGTGGTGCCGGAAAAACATGCTTTGCAGGTGCTGGATATGATTCGGGCGGATCCCCTTGGCCAAGATGCCGCCATTATCGGTGAGGTGACGGATCAGTATCCGGGCAAGGTGTTCATGGAAACCGCTGTCGGGGGGAGGCGCCTGGTGGACATGCTCACCGGAGATCAGCTGCCCCGGATATGTTGAGCAGATATCCGGCAAAAAATTGATTCAGACAACCATTCGGACGGTGGAGGAGAAGAAAAACGATTCCCCCGGGGGGCATGGCAGGGATGATAAAGTTACCGGGTTTCCAGGATTTCTGTGATATGCTTTCGGGCGGTTTCCAGAAAAGCAGGCAGGGCATCAGCCAGCGGCTTTGTGAGTGAGGTTCCCCAGTTAATGGTATCCGGCTGAATGCCGATTACCCGCAGATAAGGCCGATGGCCCCGCATTTGGGCCATACCCAGGGAATCCAGTAGGTCGATGTCATGCAAAGACAGCATCTGTTTTTCATCTTTGCGGAGATCCTCTTCCTCCAGGCAGAAAATGGTGCCCGGTGGGTGTCCTGCCCGGACAATATCCAGCACCAGAATGTTTTCGTATTCCTCGAACAGATAAAAGATGTCCTGGGTAAAGGTCCCGCCATCAATGAAATCCACAGGCGCCCAGCAGTCTCTTTCCTTGAGCAGTTCATACACGGCATGCACACCGATGCCGTCATCCTTCATCAGGGTATTGCCTACGCCCAGTACCAGCAGTTTTTTCATATAGGATGTGGGGTCAGGCCTGCGTTATTGCAGTTATTGGGACAATAACTGCAATAACGCAGGCCTGACCCCTATTTGACTATTTGAGTTACAGGGGTACGTCTACTTTAACGGTCCGACCGGTTTTTACGTCCAGCACGTGGACGGCGCACCCCAGTCAGGGGTCGAACGATCGTATGAGCCGCCCGACATTCACCGGACTTTGGACATCCGGGACCGGCACACCGATCAGGGCCTCTTCGATGGGGCCTCTCTGTCCCATGTCATCCCTGGGATTGGCGTTCCAGATGGTGGCGGACGTGACTTGATAGTTGGCGATCTTCTGGTCTTTGATGTCGATGTAGTGGAGCAGGGCTCCTCTGGGGGCTTCAGTCATGCCTAAGCCTTCGGCAGAATCCGGTACCGGTGTCGGCACAAACGTTTCCTTGCCGGGTTGGGCCTGGGAAAGCCATTCTTCCATGGCCATGGCTACCAGCGCGGTCTCCTCGGCCCTGGCCACATGGCGGCCCAGAATGGAGAAGCAGGCATCCCCGATGTCTCTGAGGCGCGTCACACCCAGTTCCTTCTGGCCGGTGGCGGACAGCTCCGGATTGGTGGCCCACATTCTGGCCAGCGGCCCCCCTTCATGGGGTTTGCCGTTGTAACGGGGGGCTTTGATGAAACTGTATGCCCCGGGCTTTGTCGGGTTGGGCAGGGTCTTGCCTTCCCTGGGATTGAGCCCGGTGGTGGAATCCTCGAACCACGAGTATTTTACGTATTCCTTGATCATGGCCGGATCTACGGCATAGTCTTTGCCGTCGGTGTAAACGCCGGGTTTCAGCAGGGTATTGCCCTTGTTGTCCAGCGGGAATACCCCCCAGGAGACCAGGTTTTTGTGTCCCACACCGGTTTTGAGCAGGTCCCCGTAAGGGCCTGCCAGCAGATATACGATGGGAACATATTTTTCTAGGACGAACTGTTTGACCTTTTTGAATCGTTCCGCGTAGGCATTTAAGGCTTCACGGGTGGGGATTTCTGTGGACCCTCCGACAACGATTCCTTGGACATGGGGCATTTTTCCGCCCAGAAGCGCCACCATTTCATGGCAGATCTTGCGGATTTCCAGGGCTTCCAGATATTGTCCCACAGCCACATCGTTGAGTTCCTTGGGCAGCCGCATGTCATTGTTGGCATACCGGGGAATGAAAGGGGCCGTGTCCGGGCCGTTGCAGTAATCCAGGGCAGCCAGGTGATAGAAATGCAGGATATGGGACTGAAGATAATTGGCTCCCAGAATGAGGTTTCGGGCGATCCGTCCGTTATCCGTGAGTTCCACGCCGAACGCATCATCCAGGGCCAGGGCCGATGCCGTGGCATGGGCAGTGGGGCACACCCCGCAGATTCGCTGGGTGATCTGGGTGGCGTCTCTGGGATCCCGGCCAATCAGGATTTGTTCAAATCCCCGATACATGCCGCCGGTGATGCGGGCATCCACCACTTTTCCTCCGGCGACGTCAACTTCCGCTTTTAAATGGCCTTCAATCCTGGTAACCGGATCGATGCCGATTTTTATTTTTTGACCGGACTGTGCCGGTTGGGCTTGCGGTTGGCAACCTGCCATAATCAGACCTCCTTGAAGTTGTCTTGTTCGTTAATAGGCGGGTTCGTAAAATGGAGACATGGCATCCGGGAATCCAGCTTCAACACAACCAATGCACACTGCATTGTCCACGCACCAGTTCAGACCTGAGTTCCATTTCCGCTTGTAGCAGTCCGCATAAGTGTCCGGTCCTTTGCATCCAAGATCCATACGGCATCCGTTGGGATCGGACAGTCTGGCGGCCATGAAGGCTTCGTCATAATCGTCAAGCCGGGGGCAGTTGTCATGGATGTTTTCACCAAAAAACAGGGTCGGACGGCCGTCATAATCCAGGTCAGGAATTCCCACATTCAGCAGGTGGACGATGGACCCCACGATCCAGTCCGGATGGGGCGGGCAGCCCGGAATGTTAACGACGGGTGTGGTGATGTTCTTTGATTTGAAAAAGTCTGTGACGCCAGTGGCGCCGGTGACGTTCCCCTGTGCGGCCGGAATGCCGCCGAAAGCGGCACAGGTACCGACAGCCAGAACAGAACCGGCCATGGGGGCAAGCTCCTGAACCATGTCCATCATGGTGACTTCTTTGTGGCCGATTTCGCCCAGGATACAGTATTTCCCATCGGCAGCCACCGGAATGGCCCCTTCAATGGCCAGTGAGAAACGGCCTTTGTATTCTTCGGCCACTTCATACACATGCTTCATGGCCAACTCCCCTTCACACTCGCTGACCGTGGGGTGGAATTGAAGGCTGATCACTTTAAGCAGAACATCGGCAATAGCCGGATCCACACTGTTGAGAAGGCTTACGGAACATCCGGTACATCCCTGTCCCTGGATCCAAAGCACCGGATGACGTTCCAGTCCCTTTTCAAGGGCCTGGAGCAACGCCGGGTTGAATACCTGGGAAATACCGAGACCTGCAGCGGTTCCTGTCAGGGTTTTCAGAAAATTCCGTCTGGAAATTCCTAAGGGTTTAGGTTGCGCATCCGGCAACGTCTGTTTCTCTTTCACGGGCACCTCCTTGATGCGGTTAAAACGATGTGTTTTGAACGGATCGCTTATGATGACCTAAAAAATACTCAAATTTTTGAATGCTATCTTGATAAAAAATGCTTGTCAAGAGCAAATAACGGGATAATCACCGTAAGGTTCCCACGTTCGGTCCCTGGACAGGTTCTGTGTCCACCCTGTTGAACTTTGAGATCGATTTTCAGAAGTACCGAGAATACGATCTATCGCACTGTTTTGCTGAGTGTTTCCAACATGATCCCCCCGGATGAACTGCTTCTATGAGGGACAGCCTCATGTGTCACCTTGCCAACGCGGCCCGGGCCTGTGGCCGAAACCAAAAGAAATCTTTATCCAGAGGGAAGCCATGAGGATTTCTGCAATGCTGGGACCTGTCTAGAACCGGCAGTTGATAACGGCACCAAACGTTCGGTCCGTCATGGGATAGCCCCGGCTGTTGGAATATTCTTCATTAAAGACATTGCTGGCAAAAACTTTGAGTTTGACCGTCTCGATCCCCTGCCATGCCTTCAGCAAGGTCTGCTCGACGGCCAGATCCACCACCTGGTAGGGTTCTAAAGTGATTTCACGAACTTCTATGTTACTCGGGTCGTCATCAATGATATCCATTACCTGCTGCACCTGTTTATCCTGATACTTGTAGTCTGCCAGCAGGGTGGTGTCTGCAAACAAACTGTACCGGACACCAGCGTTCAACCGATGTTTGGCACGGTCGCTTAGATCCTGGTCTGCCCATTCCTCCGGGCCGCCCCGATGGGGCCCTTTGTACTTCCATTGATTGAAGGAATAGCTCACATAAAAATAAAGATCGTCGGTAAGGTTGCCGTTTACTTCCATATCAAGACCGTATTTATGGACATCTTCAAGTGAAACCATCCGACGTCCCCAAATGGATTTTTTAAAATAATCGGTTCCTGCGTTGGCCCATATGTTATAGCTGTCAAATATGTAATGGGACCCATCTATATTTAGAAAAATGTCGCGCCATAATCTGCGGTTGAATACAATATCGTACCCAAAACCTTCCGTGGAGTCGACCTCGACCCCTGATCCCCAGGTTCAGACTTCACAGAAAGCGCGGGGCGTCCATATCTTGCTGAGACCCGCCGAAAGGGACGTATCTCTCAGCCAGTCCACCAGATGGTCCATGCGGTAGGTCAGAAAGGACTTTGGAACGATTTTCTGGTAGTTTTTTTTCACTTGCCGACTCGGATGTGACGGGTCTTTGTAAGCGCCCCCAGGATATTTGGATGACGGGCTCCACCAGTTGTCCCACCAGATATTAATGTTTTCCAAGCGAAGTCCGGTGGTAAGGGTCAAAGGTCCTGTGATCTCCCATTTGTCCTGGATAAACCCGGCCCAGGTTTCTACAATCTTTTCGCTGTATTTCTGGAAGAGATGGGCTGTGTCCATGCCAATGGTGATTTCATGGACGTCTTTTACGAAAAATCGGTTTTTAACCAGAGCCCCGTAAGAAACGTAGTTGGTGTCGTAGTGGGAATAGTCAAAACCATTCCGGTAGTAATGTTGACCCTCGTCGGTATAATATGCCCCCACGTTCCAGTCTCCCCAGCCGGAAGGTTGCTTGAAATCAACGCGGATGGAATGGCCGTCGTAATCTCTTCCGGAATGATCCGCTGGATTGCGCCAGCGGTAGGAGACATCGGACTCCAGTACTACCGGGTAACTGCTGTCATAGTCGGGTCGTTTGGGATCGTTGGCCGAGGGGATCTTTCGCATAAGATCGCTCCAGGTAGCGGTGAGTCTTATGTGGCCGTCCGACGGCAGCACATATCCGAGGCTTGCGGCCATGGTGTCGATGTCGGCGGCACCGTTGCGAAGATAGCCGTCAGTACGATAGCGCTCATAATTCATGTCGATATTGAACCGGGATTTGCCTCCGGACAGCGCTATTTTCTGACTCTGTGTGCCGTAATTTCGGATACTCGCTGAAAGGTTCCCGGTCATCCGGGCCTTGTCGTAATACGCCGGTTGTTTGAGTTTGAAGTTAATCACGCCGCCAAAACTTTTCCCGTCATACAAGGCAGAATGGGGGCCGTAGAGAAACTCGACGCTTTCAACAGCGGAAAGGGGGACCATGGCATAATCCAGATAGTGGTCTCCCCACCATCCGCCGGTTTTCTGAATCGGCAGTCCGTCCACGGCCGTGATGAACTGGCGGGTTTCAAAACCGCGCATCTGAAACGTGTCAGGTTCTGGCACCAGATCGCTCTGGCCCCGAAAATCGATCATAGCCCGGTCCTTGAGAATGTCGAAAACAGTGGTGGGGGCCCCGGCAATGGTGTAATCCTTAATGAATACCTCTGTCTTGTTGGGTGAAAGTGTCACCTTGTTCGCTGTCACGGTAATATCTTCCAGGGATTGGGCCCCTTGCACTTCCTGACCGCAGGCCACATTAGTTGCGGCAAAGAAAAGAAACGACACGAAAAAAAAACTGGTCAGGGCTGTTTTCACCCGCAGGCGTTGTTTCCATTCCGGTCTGCAGCCGGTGCATGGAGTGGACTCATCATCTCTCATAAAAAATCTCCTTTCAGTTTACCCGGGAAGGATCGTTTCCCAGGATTATTTAGCGGGGTTGCGCCTTTGGTTTTTTTCTATTCGCCAAAATGAAAGCCAGGAAGGCTTAGAGGATAATTTTCCCCCTAAAGCCTTCCTGGCTTTCTTTGTCTTCCTGGCTTCTTTTCGGGCGTTTGCCCGCCCATGATGCCACAATGGTTTCCGGTACAAAAACAAAAAGCCACGAGACCCTTTGCCCTTTGTCTGGGCAGGCCTTCGTGGCTTTCTTAAAAAAAACTTATTTTAGCGCCGACTTACAAACGAGGCGGTTATGTTCTTGGTGGTCAGCGCCTAATCCGGTTGCTGACGTGAATGGCTTCTGCCATTGTTTGGCCGTAATAGTAAAAAAAGAATATTTCCATGTCAAGTCATTGATGATTTTTTTGAAAATCAGGATACTGAACTATTGCCGGGCAAAGAAGCTAAACCACTATTTTTTTTGATTTGGAGGCTGGTTGAGCATAAGGTGCGACGTTATGTTGCCGAATGCGGTCAAGACTTCCCTGGCTGGATGAAAAGTGTTACAGTATCAGAATCTCAGCACTGGTGCGGTTAGAGGCAGAGTGTTGCGGCAAACGATCAAAAATCCGGGTTGTTTATGGCAGATATCCAGTGGCTGTCAGCAATAAATGAACAATTTTAAAAATTTAGATAAAGTGAAGGATGGCTCAAATCAAGAATCCATGTCCAGATCCGTGACTGGCAGCAGTTTTCTTTCAGGTCCTATGCATACTAATTCCAGACGGCACGTGACCGCCGGACGGTTTCCTTTGGGACGCCATGCCTCGTGATAGAAAACCAGCCGGTAATCCCCTTGTTTTTCCCACCGGGTCCGGATTTCCAGAAGATCACCGAAAACAGCGCCTTCTTTGTATTGCAGGTCAGCCTTGTAAACCGCAAATCCGGTGCCATGCTGATGCCACATTTCGGACAAAGTATCTATGCCAATGATGTCTTCTCTGGCCCGTTCAAAAAATTTCAGATAATTGGCATGGTAGACCACGCCGGAATGGTCGGTGTCTTCATAGTAGACCCGGGCATGAAATATATGCGGTGTGGTCATATTCATATGTGGACGTGATATAGACCGGTGAGAAAAAAAAATCAAGAGCTGGAAAAAAATGGCGCTTGGCATTCGCTAAATGTGTGAATTGCCCTTTTTGGGTTGTCATGGGGAAAAATAATATTATAGTATGAACTTAAGATTGCATAAACTATTGTACAGCCGAGGTGATCCATGACCGATGAGAACAAACCCATTACCCCGGAAATTGTGAACGGTGATGGGGAAGAGACAGACAGCACGGAAACCAAGGAGACCACAGGCGGCCAGCTCATCCGGCAGAGCCACAAACCGGACATCCTCTACCTGGTACCCATTACCGGCAGGCCCCATCTGCCGGCCCAGGTCCAGCCGCTGGTGGTGAGCAAACAGCGGTGGGAACAGACTCTGGCAAAGGCAGTCAACGATTCCCATAACCTGCTGGGCTTGAGTTATTTGTCTGAGGTCAAGGGCAAATATGTGTATAAGGAAGATTTCCCGGTAGTGGGGTGCGTGGTCCGGATACTGAATATGGTGGAAGTGGACGGCAACATTCAGTTCATTGCCCAGGGTCTGGAACGGTTCAAAATCAAGAAATTTCTGTCCGAGAAACCACCGTTTGTGGTTCAGGTGGAATATTTTGAGGCCATGGAAGAAGATGAGGACAAGCTCAAGGCCTATGCCATTTCCATTATCAGTTCCATTAAGCAGTTGCTGTCCCTCAATCCGTTGTATTCAGAGGAACTCAAGCAGTATCTGGGTCGGTTCAGCCCGGATCAGCCTTCTCCCTTGACCGATTTTGCCGCCGGCATCACGACTGCTTCCGGGGATGTGCTTCAGGAGATTCTGGAAACCAAATCCGTGATCGAGCGCATGAAACGGGTCTTGATGCTGCTGCAAAAGGAGATCGAGATCGCCAAGCTTCAGACCCAGATTCGCAAGGACATCAATACTCAGGTGGATGAGAACAAGCGCAAGTTTTTCCTCAAAGAGCAGCTCAAGGCGATCCAGAAAGAGCTGGGGATTCAGAAAGACGACAAAACTTCGGATGTGGACCGGTTCAAAGAGCGGTTTGCCGAACTCAATCCGCCGGAACATGTTGTCAAACGGTTTGACGAGGAGATCGAAAAGCTGTCAGTGCTGGAAACCGGATCTTCGGAATACGGCGTGACCCGAAATTATCTGGACTGGATTACTTCGTTTCCCTGGGGCGTATATTCCGAGGACAACATTGACATTAATCGGGCGGAAAAAGTGCTGGACCGGGATCATGCCGGGCTGTCCGATGTCAAGGAGCGGATCATCGAGTTTTTGCCGCAGGCGTTTACAAAAAGATGTGTCCGGTTCCATCATCCTGTTTGTGGGCCCGCCCGGGGTGGGCAAAACCTCCATCGGCAAGTCCATTGCCGAGACGTTGGGCAGAAAGTTCTACCGATTCAGCTTAGGGGGTATGCGGGATGAGGCCGAGATCAAGGGACACCGCCGAACCTATGTGGGGGCCCTGCCCGGCAAACTGGTCCAGGCCCTCAAGGACACGCAGACAGCCAATCCGGTGATCATGCTCGATGAGGTGGACAAGATCGGGGCCTCCTATCAGGGAGATCCGGCATCGGCCCTTCTGGAGGTGCTGGACCCGGAACAGAATGCGGAATTCCTGGATCATTACCTGGACCTGCGTGTTGATCTGTCCAAGGTGCTGTTCATCTGTACGGCCAACACTCCGGATGCCATTCCTGGCCCTCTCCTGGACCGCATGGACCGAATCGACTTGTCCGGGTACATTACAGAAGAAAAGATTGAAATCGCCAGAAAACATCTGTGGCCCAAACTGCTCAAACGCAACAAAGTGGCGGCTTCCACCATCACCATCACAGATCCCACCATCCGGCATCTGATTGAAGGATATGCCAGGGAGGCTGGGGTCCGGGGCCTGGAAAAACAGCTCAACAAAATTATCCGGAAAAGTATTGTCACGATTCTCAAGGAAAAGAAAAAACGGATCCGGGTCACCATCAAATCTCTGGAAAGATACCTGGGGCCCCCGGTGTTCAGAAAGGAAAGGCAGATGCAGGGGGTGGGGATTGTCACAGGCCTGGCCTGGACCGCCTTAGGCGGAGTGATCCTGCCCATTGAGGCGGTCAAGGTGCATAACAGGGGGGCAGGCATCAAACTGACGGGAAAGCTGGGGGATGTCATGCAGGAGTCCGCTTCCATCGCCTTGTCTTATGTCCGGGCCAATCCCAAGCTTTTCAAAATTGACCCGGAATTTTTTGATGATGCGTTCATTCATCTTCATGTGCCCGAAGGGGCCACTCCCAAGGACGGTCCCAGTGCCGGCATCACCATTACCACAGCCCTGGTTTCCCTGGCCAGAGGTCAGGAAATATCCCGTCCCCTGGCCATGACCGGTGAGATCACGCTGACCGGAAAGGTGCTGCCGGTGGGCGGGATCAAGGAAAAAATCATTGCGGCAAGGCGGTCCGGCATTGCAGAGATTATTCTGCCCGAAGGGGTGGGCAGTGAATTTGAAAAACTGCCCGGCCATATCAAGGAAGGGATCGATTTTCTTTTGTCAAAACCTATAAAGAAGTTTACAAAAAGGTGTTTGACAAAGCCTGATCCGCTATTAAGCTATATCAGGGCCCGGATCCGCTCCCATCCGGCTTCAGGGATCTGGGCCCCGATCACCTGGCAGACCTCATATCCGCAGGCAGAAGCCAGCTTACCGCTTTTTTCAATGGAAAAATTATTGGCAATGCCGAAAAGAAAGCCGGCAGCCCACAGATCACCGGCACCGGTGGTGTCTTTGACTTCTTTGCCGGACATGGCATTGATCCGGATGGTGCGGTTGTTGAAGGAGACCACACTGCCCCGCTTTCCCAGTTTTAACACCCCGTAAATGACATGGGCGGATAGCGCCTGAAGCGCGTTTGTCTCGTCGGTGTATCCGGTAAACGCTTCTGCTTCATCTTCGTTGGCGATCAGAATGTCCACGTGATCCTTGATTAGATCGTCCAGAATTTCCCGGCAGGCATTGACCACTTCAAAGCTGGCCAGGTCCAGTGCAATCATGGATCCGGCTTTTTTGGCTGCATGAACAGCCGCCATCATCAGTTCCGGATTGAACAGCAGATATCCTTCGACCATGGTGATGGCCGTGTCTGCGAACAGGGACGGGGTGATCCGGTCCGGTTCCAGTTCCGTGGACGCCCCCAGATGCGTGAACATGGACCGCTGGGCGTCCGGGGTGATCACGGAAATCACGCTGCCGGTGGGAGAGGTGGACAGGGTCAATTCCGACTCCACACGGGCGGACCGTAATGTGTCCTCAAGCAGGGTACCGAAATTGTCATCCCCCCGCCGTCCGATAAACCGGGCGGTTCCCCCCAGGCGGCCCACACCGATGATGGTGTTACAGGCGGCGCCTCCCGGAACAATGTCCGGGGCTTTGTCGGTCTTGGCCAGAATGGTTTCGATATCGTCCGATTCCACCAGGGTCATTCCGCCCTTTTTTTTGTTCAGCTGTTTGAGGAAATCATCGGTTTCATTGATCAGAATATCCACTAAAGCGGATCCGATGCCTGTGATGCGGTTTTTATATGGCTGGGAGGTCATATTGTTTTTCCTTGATGCTTTCAAAAATATTAAATGGTTAAATGAAGTATAGAAAATTGCAAGCAAGAATTCAAGGAATTTTTATGTTCTTAGCAAAATATGAACATATATTGATATATTTCTGGATAGCTATTGACAAGTGGATTTTTGTTCGGTATAAACAGAGCTTAATCAATAATATTTGAGGATTAATAAATGAACGAGTCTGTCCCATAATTTTTTAACAAGGAGCGAAATATGTCAGACAACAAATCATATCTGTTTACATCCGAATCCGTAACAGAAGGTCATCCTGATAAAGTGGCTGATGCCATATCCGATGGTATACTGGATGCCATAATGGCGGAAGACAAGCATTGCCGGGTGGCCTGTGAAACTTTGGTCACCACCGGCCTGGCCATGGTGGCTGGCGAAATCACCACCGACTGCTATGTGGATATTCCGGAAGTGGTTCGAAGCACCATCCGGGAAATCGGATACAACTCTTCCACCATGGGATTTGACTGGAAAACCTGCTCCGTTGTCACCAGTATCGATCAACAGTCCGTGGATATCGCCCAGGGCGTGGATGAAGGCGCAGGTCTGTATAAGGAGCAGGGGGCCGGAGACCAGGGCATTATGTTCGGTTTTGCCACCAATGAAACTGAAGAGCTGATGCCCATGCCGATTTTGTATGCTCATAAACTGACCAAACGGCTTACCCAGGTCAGAAAGAACGGGGCGTTGGATTTTTTGCGGCCGGACGGCAAATCCCAGGTGACCATTGAATATAAAAACGGCAAGCCCCAGCGGGTGGATGCTGTGGTGGTCTCCACCCAGCATAACAATGACGTGACCTATGAAGACCTCAAAGATGCCGTTGTCAAGGAAGTGATCCGAAAAATTATTCCCAAAGAAATGATGGATGGCGATACCCGATTTTTTGTCAATCCCACAGGCCGGTTTGTCATAGGCGGCCCCATGGGAGACTGCGGGCTGACCGGACGGAAAATTATCGTGGACACCTATGGTGGGCAGGGCAGCCATGGCGGAGGATGTTTTTCTGGAAAAGATCCTTCCAAGGTGGACCGGAGTGCCTCCTACATGGGACGGTATATAGCCAAAAACCTGGTGGCATCCGGCATCGCCGATAAGTGTGAAATTCAGGTGGCCTATGCCATCGGTGTGGCGGAACCGGTATCGCTGATGGTGGATTTTATGGGCACCGGAAAAATTCCGGAATCCAAAGCGGTGGAGATTGTCGGAAAAGTGTTTGATTTAAAACCGGCCGCCATTATTCAGACCCTGGATCTGCTACGGCCCATCTACCGCAAAACAGCCGCATACGGTCATTTCGGCCGCAATGATCCGGATTTTTACTGGGAAAGAACGGACAAGGCCGATCAGATCCGGGAACTGGCAGGAATCTAATCTGATGCCGTGATTCAAAGGGTGCCCCGGGATTCCGATCATGCCGGATCCCGGCACTCTTTTTCGAAAGACAGTCGATCATCGCAACAAAATCGCAATTTACATAGAAAAAGAGGAGTTCAACAAATGTTACAGCAAGCCAAATCACCATCATATGTTGATCTTGACCTGTCTTTGAAATACAAGGTCAAAGATATCAACCTGGCCGAAGAGGGTCTTCTGGATATGCAGCTGTCCGAAAAAGAGATGCCCGGTTTGATGGCCATCAGAGAAAAATATGGCCCTCAGAAACCGTTCAAGGGAATGAAGATCATGGGCAGCCTTCACATGACTATTCAAACGGCCATGCTCATCGATACCCTGTATGAATTGGGGGCGGATATCCGATGGGCGTCCTGCAATATTTTTTCCACCCAGGATCATGCCGCCGCAGCCATTGCCCAAAAAGGGTCAGCTGCCGTGTTTGCCTGGAAAGGGGAAACCCTCGAGGAGTTCTGGTGGTGCACGGAACAGGCTTTGCTCTGGCCGGATGGTTCCGGCCCGGACCTGATCGTGGATGACGGGGGGGATGCCACGTTGTACGTTCATCAGGGTGTCAAGGTGGAGAAAGATCCTTCTGTGCTGGATCTGGCCACCCACAGCCAGGATGAACGCTGTCTCATGGACCGGTTAAGGGTTTCCCATGCCCAGGATCCGGAAAAATGGACCCGGATTGCTGAGAAGATTCGCGGGGTGTCCGAAGAAACCACTACCGGTGTACATCGCCTCTACCATCTGGCCGCTAAAAACGAACTGCTGTTTCCGGCCATTAATGTCAATGATTCGGTGACCAAGTCCAAATTCGACAACCTGTACGGGTGCCGGGAATCGTTGGCAGACGGGATCAAACGGGCGACGGATGTGATGCTGGCAGGTAAAACCGTGGTGATTGCCGGTTATGGCGATGTGGGCAAAGGATGTGCCGACTCCATGAAAGGATACGGCGCCATTGTTCTGGTCACGGAAATCGATCCCATCTGTGCGCTTCAGGCTGCCATGGAAGGATTTGAAGTGGTGACCATGGAAGAAGCTGCTACACGGGGGGACGTGTTTGTCACCGCCACGGGCAACTATCATGTGATTCGGGGCGAACACATCGCCGAGATGAGGGATGAGGCCATCATCTGCAACATCGGTCACTTTGACAATGAAATCGAAATGTCATATCTGACAGGCAATCCCAAGGCCAAACGCATTAAAATCAAGCCCCAGGTGGACAAGTGGGTTCTGGAATCCGGGCGGTCCGTGATCGTTCTGGCAGAAGGACGTCTCGTGAATCTGGGATGCGCCACCGGCCACCCCAGTTTTGTCATGAGCAACAGTTTTTCCAATCAGACCATGGCCCAGATCAAGCTGGCTTCTGAAAAACTGGAGAAAAAAGTCTATACCCTTCCCAAGGAACTGGATGAGGAAGTGGCACGGCTGCATTTGAAAAACCTGTCTGTGAAGCTGACCCAGTTGACCCAGGAGCAGGCGGATTATCTGGGGGTTCCCGTCAATGGGCCGTTTAAACCCGACCATTACCGGTATTGATCCCAGACCTGTCATGAATGCCACCCCATGAGCGTGGGATTTCACTGACTCGCTGTCTGAACAAACCCGTCTGAAGGATGGCTTCCCGCAGACGGGTTTGCCTTTTCATCCTCCCTTTTTCTGTTCCCAGAATTCCCGGCTCTCTTTTAAAATATCATCGATATCATCATCCAGGATGTCATCGGAATCCAGATCATCTTCATCGGCCAGATCCAGTGGCTCACCATCTTGAGCTTGAAAATTCCGGACATCGTTATTCTCCTCTTCCTCCAGCAGAAGGTCCAGATCATCCTCATTTTCGTCATCTTCCAGATCATTTTCCGGGCGGGGGGAGGGAAGGGGCATGTCTTGTTTGGTTTTTTTTTCGGTCACTGCAGACAAGGAGTTCGAGGAATCAGGGATATAATTGCCCTGCCGGTCAAACAGCAGGCTGCCGCTCAATTTGAGATCAAAGTCCAGGCGAAAGGCGATCTGGTTGTTATGGGCCACGATCTGCCCGCCTCTGGATGCAAACGAGGTCTCAGCCATGCGATCCATGAGAATGGTTTTGACTGTCGCCAGATCCAGATGTTCCTGCATGGCTTCGATCAGTTTTTTTTCTCCGGTTTGAATGATGTGAGGGTCAGTGATTTTCATTACACGGTTTCCTTGGTGATTAAGGGTATATGATGTTGTAATGGGTCATGATCGACGATGACCCATGAGGCTATAAACGGCCTTTTTTAATAATGGCGATCAGCAGCCAGACCCCCATAATGCCGGCGGCCAGAAATCCGGCGATTCCGATCACCGATACCCCGAACAGCATGGGCGGCACATCGGAATTGATAACAATGGCGGATCCCAGAATCAGGGCTGCGATAATAATAGAAAAAGAGATCCGGTTGCTGGTCTGGTCCTGATGGGCGATCAGTTTGTCCAGTCCCTGAATGTCAATGGCAATTCTCATTTTTCCCTGGCGGATCAGACGCAGAATATCCAGGGTGTCTGAAGGCAGCTGTTGAATCAGCTTATAGGATTCTCTGGCAATGTCCATGAGATCCCCGGCAATTTTTGAAGGGGAAAATTTTAAATATTTGGCAGTGGTGACGTAAGGCACGGCATGGCCCATCATATTGAAATCCGGGTCCAGTTTTCTGGCCACACTTTCAATGGAAACAAAGGCTTTCATCATTAAAAACAGATCCGGCGGAATTCTTAAGCCATGGGCCGCACACAACCCGATCAGCTGGTTCACCATTCGACTGGTCTTGATTTCCTTCAGTGCCCGGGTCAGGTGAACCGATACAAACAATCCCACATCCTTTTCCAGCCGAACCATATCCGGTTGTCTCTCATAGTCGCACAGATCACATAGCAGTCTGGCCGCCAGTCTGGCATTGTTGGTGGCTACCGCATGAATGATATCCACAAACAGCTCTCGGGTACCCCGGTCCAGAAAACCGGTCATGCCGAAATCCACAGGACAGATCCGGTTGTTGTCCAGAATGAAAATATTTCCCGGGTGAGGTCGGCATGGAAAAACCGTGCTCAAAGACCTGCTTCATGATAAAATCCGCTCCCCGCCTGGTAATGCGCTTTCGGTCCAGGCCGGCCCGGTCAATGGCATCGATGTCACTGGCTTTGATCCCGTTGATAAATTCCATGGTCAACACCCGTTCAGAGGATTCAGCCCTATAGACTTTAGGGATATGGATGGTTTTGTCGTGCTGAAACTGGCTGGCCATCCGTTCCATGTTAGCCGCCTCAATGGTATAGTCCAGTTCTTTTTCCAGGGTTTTGGCAAATTCCTCTACAATTTTCACCGGCCGGTAAAATGCCACCTCTTCAATATTTCTTTCCATGATGCCGGCCAGATGATGGATGATTTCCAGATCCGCTTCAACAATCTTTCGAATGCCTGGACGCTGGACTTTGACAGCCAGACGGTCTCCGCCCGTGACCGATGCCCGGTGTACCTGGCGATGGAAGCACAGGCAAAAGGCTGTTCATCCATGAATTGGAACACCTCCTCCAGGGGTTTTCCGAATTCAGCAGTAATGGTTTCTTTGACCTGATCAAATCCAAAGGCCGGAATCTCATCCTGAAGTCTGGTCAGTTCGGCGATCAGGTCAAGGGGGATCAGGTCCGGCCTTGAAGACAGCACCTGACCCATTTTGATGAAAGTGGGCCCCAGCTCCTCCAGCGCCATCCGGATCCGCTGATTCCGTGACAGTTTTTCCACCCGTTCATGGGGTTTGTAAAACGGAATCAGCTTCAGGCCCGATTCAATGTACCGGTCAAAGTCCAGGGCATCCAGGATGTTGTCGAACCCATACCTGAGGATGATCCCGATGATCTGCTGGTACCGGATCAGGTTCCGGTAACGTTTTCCCAACGTTCCTATTTTCTTGATACTGAGCATGAACTGTCAGGATCACTCGCTGGTTTCTATTTTTTTCACCAGATCATCGATTCTCGCATTCAGTGCCTGGATGTCGGCCCGGGTGGGCAGGTTCAGACGGTTGAGAATTTTTTCTACGGTCTGTTCCATGCGCTGGTCCAGTTTCACCCGGGCGTCGTCGTATCGGTGCTGGCATTCTTCCAGAAAGCCTTTGGCTTCCGCCTGGCTCATCTGGGTGGATTTGGCCAGTTCTTCCGCCAGCTCCCTGATTTCGGCCCTGGAGCGCAGAGCCATGCCCACACCGGTGAGCAGACTTTTCTTGACAAATTCAAACATGATTCCCTCCTGTTATCTGGATCCAAATGACTGATCCTGGATAAGTTCCACACAAGGATCTCCATCCAGGATCGCATCCATTTTACCATAGGCGGCCGGCAAGAGCGTGTGAATGAAAAACCGGGCGGTTTCCATCTGGCCGGCATAAAATGCGGCTTCTTTGTTTTTTGCGGCTTTTTCCGCCACCGCCTCCCTGTCCAGGGTGCCGGTCTTTTTGGCCAGTTTAGGGGCGGAGACTCCGGCCCGCCACAAGAGCATCCAGGCGAATGCGACATCCCCGGTCACTTCCAGGAACGGGTGGGCAAACGCATAGGCGTTCAGCAGCCGGTCCGACCGGGACCGCGTTCCGATTTCTTTTGCCAGTGTCTCCAGCCGAGAAACGGCATGGGAGACTTTCGCGCTTAGATCCTGAACCCCTTCGGTGTCTTTGAATTGTTCAATGGTCTGTTTCATGCGGTCAATGAAGTACTGAAAGGCTTTTCCACCGTTCATGGACAGTTTTCTGCCCAGAAGGTCCATGGCCTGAATGCCGTTGGTGCCTTCATAGATCATGAAGATCCGGGAATCCCGCATGAGCTGTTCCACCGGATATTCACGCACATAGCCGTATCCGCCGTAGATCTGGATGCCGTGGGAGCAGACTTCCAGGGCCCTGTCCGTGACATAGCCCTTGACGATGGGGGTGAGCACCTCCACCATGGCGGCGGTGTCGGCTTTGAGCTGCTGGTCGTTTGTGGTGTGGACCACGTCGTTGCACCAGGCATAATAATAGTGCAAAGATCGCATGCCCTCGGTATAGGCCTTCATGTTAAGGAGCTGCCGCTTGACATCCGGATGCTGGAGGATGGGAACATTTTTGGCTTCCGGGTCTTTGCCGGCCGTCAGATGCCGGCCCTGGATTCTTGTTCTGGCATAGTCCAGCGCATACATGTAGGCGGCGGAAGCCACGGCAAATCCCTGAAGTCCCACAAAGGCCCGGGCCTCGTTCATCATTTGGAACATGGCGGGCATGCCTCTGTTTTCTTTTCCCAGCAGCGTTCCGATGCAGGGCCCTTTGTCTCCCAAAGACAAGGATGCCGTGGCATTGCCATGAATCCCCATTTTTTTTCCAGGCCGGTGCAGACCACGTTGTTGAACTCCCCCAGGGAACCGTCGTCATTCACCAGATATTTGGGAACCAGGAACAGGGAGATGCCTTTTGTGCCGGCCGGAGCTCCCGGGATCCGGGCAAGCACCGGGTGGATGATATTGTCGCACAGGTCATGCTCTCCTGCGGAGATGAAAATCTTGGCCCCTTTGATGGCATAGGTGCCGTCCGGGTTTTTTCCGCCGTGGTGGTCAGTGCCCCGACATCGGAACCGGCTTCCGGTTCAGTGAGCAGCATGGTCCCCCCCCATTTACCGGAAAACATGTTTTTCATGTACAGCCGTTTCTGGGTGTCATCCCCGAATGCTTCCACCAGTTTGGCTGCCCCGTGGGTCATGCCGTAATAGAGCATAAAAGCGGAATTGGCCCCCACCATATACTCCAGGGCCGCCGTACCCACGGTTCGGGGCATGCCTTGACCGCCGACTTCTGGATCATCGCACATGGCCAGCCACTCCCCTTCACAGAAAAGCCGCCAGGCCCGTTTAAAGGATTCCGGTACGGTTACTTTGCCATTTTCCAGGGTGCAGCCCTGCTCGTCTCCTTCCTTGAAAGTGGGCAATATCTCCTTGATAGCCAGGTTTCTGGCTTCTGAAACAATCAGGTCAACGGTTTTTTTATTGAATTCAGCAAAGATTTCGTGATCCACTAGTCCAATTTGTTCATGAAGGACAAAATCAACGTCTCTGCGGTCAGCGATCAGTTGTGCCATACATTCAGCTCCCTTTGATTAAGAATTTCTTTTCAAAAAATCAAACTGGTCTCTCTGTCCCTTCATTAGGCAAAAACAAGGGGGTTGTCAACGGGTGCCGGGAAAAAAAAGATTGATTTATTGACCGATTCATAAGATGGTGTATAGAATATGAGCAGGGTTTACCAAGGACCGGGTGACGGATAAAAATGACACAGGAGATCCATGATTGTTAGATGCTGGGGTTCCAGGGGGTCGATAGCGGTATCCGGCGGACAGTATGTCACCTATGGTGGAGATACCACTTGTCTTCAGATCACCGCCGGGAGTGGAGAGACCGTGATTGTCGATGCCGGCACCGGTATTCGGCGGCTGGGTAATTTTCTTCTTAAAAAAAACATCACCCGGTATTATCTGCTGCTTACTCACAGTCACTGGGATCATGTTCAGGGATTTCCCTTTTTCAGGCCCCTGCTTCACAGCCGGAATCAGCTGATTGTCCAGAATAGAACGATAGGAAAAATGACCTCCAAAGAGATATTGGAACAAGTGATGTCCCCCCCTTTTTTTCCGATTCGGCTTGCAGAACTCGAGGCGGATATCCGGTTTGATTCAGGGCTTAACAATCGTTTTAATATCGGATCGTTGCAGATTGATACGATCCCCACCAGTCATTCCGCTGGCAGCCTGGGATACCGGTTTAAGGAGGATGGCAGAACGTTTGTATTCTTAACGGATAATGAACTGGGATTTGACCATCCCCAGAGCTTGGGGATTGGTGCCTATTGCCGGTTCTCACTGAATGCGGATGTTCTTTTTCACGATGCGGAATATACAGATAAGGAGTATCAGTGCCGCAAAGGCTGGGGGCATTCCTCCATACCGCATGTGCTGGATCTGGCATTGAAAGCCGATGTCGGGCAGCTGGGGCTTCTCCATTTAAATCAGGACCGCACGGACAATGAAATGAATGCCATCGTTCAGACAGGCAACCGGTTTTTTTTGTCGAAAAACAGCCGAACCCGTTGTGTCGGTGTGGGTTATGATTTTGAAATCGTCATCTGAATCCGCATTTTAGAACCGATAAAAGATGACGTCACCCAAAAATGGCAGGCCGCTGCCCAATCCTTTTGCCATCCCCGTGTGATTACCATGCTTTTTTTGGGTTTTCCGCCGGATTGCCCATTTTACTGATTTTTTCTTCCCTGTCCCTGTGGCTCAGGGAAGCCGGCGTTGAGCGTTCGGCCGTTACCTTTTTTTCCTGGGCCGCACTGGGGTATTCTTTTAAGTTTGTATGGGCTCCCCTGGTGGACCAGATGCCTATTCCCTGGCTGACGCGGAAACTGGGCCGGCGCAGAAGCTGGATTCTGGCCGCTCAGATGGGAACTGCCGCAGCAATTGTGTGGATGGCATTGACAGATCCGGCTTCCGGCCATCATCCATTAACCATCATGGCCCTGGCTGCGGTGATGCTGGGATTTTCCTCGGCCACCCAGGATATCGTCATCGATGCCTACCGCATTGAATCCGCTTCCGTGGATTTACAGGCCATGATGGCTTCGGCCTATATCGGCGGATACCGGGTGGGCATGCTCGTGGCCGGAGCCGGGGCCCTGGTTCTGGCGGAATGGTTCGGATCCACCAAAGGCGGGTACCGGTTTGACGCCTGGCAGGCGACCTACCTGATCATGGCCGGACTGATGGGCGTGGGAATGATCACGGCCCTGGTGATCCCTGAGCCGGCATCAGCGTATAATCCGGCCGATGCATACAGTTCAAAAACGTATCTCACGGGTCTGGCCCTGTTCGGCCTGGCCGCTGCCATGTTTGTGCTGGTATTTTACGGCGCCGGCATCATTCTTCAAGATGTCAGGACACAGCTGGGACATTGGATGGAAAATCAGACCCTGGCCGGGTTCATGGTGGAGTGTGTCCGCCTGGGAACCGGGATATTGGCTGCGGTACTGGTGGGAAGGCTGTGCCTTTTTTTCCAGCTGGTCAACAGAAAAATGGTCACAGACAGCTATGTGGCGCCGATACAGGACTTTTTTTCCCGCTATCGGTTATGGATCGCCTGGATAATTTTGTCGCTGGTGGGGTTATATCGCATCTCCGATATCGTACTGGGCGTGATTTCCAATGTGTTTTACCAGGATCTGGGATTCACAAAATCGCAGATTGCCAGGGTGGTGAAAACCTTCGGACTTTTCATGACCATTGCCGGTGGATTTGCCGGAGGAATGCTGTCCATTCGATACGGGGTGATTCGCATTTTGTTTTTGGGGGCGGTTCTGTCGTCGGCGACCAACCTGCTGTTCATGGTGCTGGCCTTTTACGGGCACAACCTGATTCTTTTGTATGTGGTGATCGCGGCGGACAATCTGGCAGCCGGACTGGCGTCTGCCGCGTTTGTCGCTTTTCTGTCCAGCCTGACCAGTGTCCGTTTCACAGCCGTTCAATATGCGGTATTCAGTTCTTTGATGACGCTGATTCCCAAACTGTTCGGCGGGTATTCCGGCACCATGGTGGATGCACTGGGATATCCCTCTTTCTTTTTTATCACTTTTCTGATGGGTCTGCCGGTCCTGATACTGGTGTGGATTTGCGGCCGTCATCTGGATGTGGCCAATAAATAATTGTTGACAAAGAAAATCCTTTTTTTTACTTAGAAGCGGGGAAAGATAACTGAACGACTGAGGCGAAATTAATAAGGTAGGAGGTTTGTGATGACGCAAAAGGTGACACCGAGCAGTGACCTTGTCGGATCTGTCATGGTTCTCGGTGGTGGAATCGCAGGAATGCAGTCCGCCATTGATCTGGCCAATTCCGGCTATTATGTCTATCTGGTTGAGAAATCCTATGCCATCGGCGGCATGATGGCCCGTCTGGACAAGACATTTCCGACCAACGACTGCACTATGTGAGTGATTTCACCCAAACTGGTCGAGGTCGGCCGGCATCTGAACATTGAACTATTGACGAATACCGAACTTCTGGAACTGGAGGGAGAACAGGGGAATTTTACGGCCAGAATCAGGGAAAATCCGCGATTTGTAGATATTTCCAAATGCACATCCTGCGGCGAATGTACCAAAGTCTGCCCAGTCGATGTTATCAGTGAACATAATCAGGGCCTGAACAATCGCAAGGCAATTTTTAAACAGTATGAACAGGCCATTCCAGGGGCCTACGGCATATCCAAGCGGTCGGTGGCCCCGTGCAAGGCCACCTGTCCGGCCCATGTGTCCATTCAGGGGTTTATTGCCCTGATGCAGCAGGGAAAATATGCGGAAGCGTTAACCTTATTCAAGCAGGAACATCCGTTTCCCGGATCCTGCGGCCGGGTATGCCATCATCCCTGCGAATCGGTGTGTACCAGAGGCGATGCGGATCAACCCTTGGCCATTCAGTATCTGCACCGGTTTCTGGCGGATCTGGATTTTGAACAGGCAGCCCCGTGGGTGCCTGAGATCAAGGAAAAACGGGAAGAGAAAGTCGCCATTGTCGGCTCAGGCCCGGCCGGGTTGACGGCAGCCTATTACCTGGCCCAGGAAGGGTACCAGGTCACGGTCTATGAGAAACTGTCGGTTAAAGGCGGCATGATGGCCGTGGGAATACCGGAATACCGGCTTCCCAAGGCGGAACTGGAAAAAGAGATCGCCGTAATCGAAGCCCTGGGGGTGACGATCAAGACCGGCGTGGAGTTCGGAAAGGACATTACCCTGGACAGCCTGAAAAAAGACGGTTTTTCAGCCGCTTTTATGGCGACGGGCCTGCATGGATCCAGAGCCCTGGGGGTTAAGGGCGAGGACCTGAAAGGCATTCTTAAGGGAACGACATTTCTCAGAGATGCCGCGCTTGGCAAGGCGGAAAAACTGGCCGGAAAAACCATTGTGATCGGCGGCGGCAACGTGGCCGTGGACGTGGCGCTGACGGCCCGGCGCCTGGGTGCCGATGATGTCACCATGGTGTGTTTGGAAAAGCGCGATGAAATGCCGGCCTGGGACTACGAGATCGAAGAGGCTTTGGAGGAAAAGGTCAATATCGTGAACAGCAAGGGGCCGTTGCGGTTCTACGGCAACGATGACGGACAGGTGACGGAAGTCTCTTTCCAGGAATGCACCTCTGTATTTGATGAAAACGGACGTTTCAATCCGCAGTATGATGACTGCCAGCTCATCTCGTATGAGGTGGACAATGTGATTGTGGCCATCGGCCAGATGGGGGAAACCGGGTTTGCCAAAGATCAGGGCATCTCACTGACCCCGCCCGGCGGGTATGAGGCGGACCCGGTTACGTTGCAGACGCCCATTGATTGGGTGTTTGCCGGAGGTGATGCGTTTTACGGACCCAAGTCTGTGGTGGATGCGGTGGCTTCCGGTAAGACCGCAGCGGAAAGTATCCACCGGTTCATCAATGGCCTGGACCTTGCCGAAAGCCGTGGGAAATCCTGGGAGTATGATAAACCGGAAATCACGGACGTGCCGAATATCCCGAGAATGCAGCCGGAAAAACTGCCGGTGGCCCGGCGGGAAGGCAACTTCAAGGAGGTCACCCAGGCCCTGGCCAAGGAACTGATCGACCAAGAAGCGGCTCGGTGCCTGTCCTGCGGTATCTGTTCTGAGTGTTACCAGTGCGTGGAGGCCTGTTTGGCAGGGGCTGTGGAGCATGATCAGGTGCCAACGGTCAGGGATGTCAGGGTCGGATCGGTGATCATGACCACCGGCGCAGAGACGTTTGATCCCACCGATCTGGATGATACCTACATGTACCGGCGCTCCCAGAATGTCATGACTTCGCTGGAGTTTGAACGGATTCTGTCTGCCGGCGGTCCCACCATGGGACATCTGGTGCGGCCCTCCGACGGCAAAGAACCAGAAAAGATCGCCTGGCTCCAGTGCATCGGCTCCCGGGACACCAACCGGTGCGGCAACGGGTACTGTTCGTCGGTGTGCTGCATGTATGCCATCAAGGATGCCATGATCGCCAAAGAACATTCGGAAAAAGAGCTGGATGCCGTCATATTCAACATGGATATGCGCACATTTGGCAAAGATTATGAAAAATATTACAAAAGGGCGGCGGATCAGGAAGGGGTGCGGTTCGTGAAATCCCGGATTCATTCCGTGATTGAAGAGCCGGGAACCGACAATCTGATTTTGAAATATGCGGATGAACAGGGCAAGATCCATGAGGAAGTGTTTGATATGGTAATCCTGTCCGTGGGCCTGACCATCCCCAAAGACAGCGTAGACCTGGCAAAACGCATCGGCGTGGCACTCAATCCGTACAATTTTGTAAAAACCTCGACCTTCAACCCCCTGGAGACCAGCCGTCCCGGTGTGTATGTGTCCGGTACGTTTCAGGGACCCAAAGATATCCCTTCTTCAGTGACCGAAGCTTCCGGTGCGGCCTGTGCTGCCGGCCGGCATCTGGCCCCGGCCCGACATACCCTGACCAAAACTGTGACGATGCCGACGGAAAGGGATGTGCTGGGTGAAGAACCCCGGGTGGGGGTGTTTGTGTGCAAGTGCGGGATCAACATCGCCGGGGTGATTGATGTAGATGATGTGTCTGATTATGCCGCCTCTTTGCCCAATGTGGTGTATACCGGTGAAAATCTGTTCACCTGTTCCCAGGACACCCAGGTCTCCATCAAGGAGATCATTGACGAACACAAACTCAACCGGGTAGTGGTGGCCTCCTGTACCCCCAAGACCCATGAAGGGATCTTCATGGACACGCTGGAGGAAGCCGGCCTGAACAAATACCTGTTTGAGATGGCCAACATCCGTAACCAGGACTCCTGGATGCACTTTCACGAACCGGAAAAGGCCACAGCCAAAGCCAAGGATCTGATCCGTATGGCCGTGGCCCGGGTCAGTACTCTGGGCCCCCTGCATGACAAGAAAATTTCCATCATTGACAAGGCCCTGGTCATCGGCGGCGGTATCGCCGGCATGACTTCAGCCAAAGCATTGGCGGATCAGGGATTTCATGTCACGCTGCTGGAAAAGGAAGAAACACTGGGAGGTTTGGGCAGGCGGCTGCATCATACCATCGAAGGCGACGACATTCAGGTCTTTGTCAAGGAATTGGCGGATGCCGTGGAAACCCATGAGCACATCGACGTGCTCAAACAGGCCCTGGTGGTGGAGTTCGGCGGATACAAAGGCAACTTCAAGACCGAGGTGCTGGTGGGGCCGGACATGAAGCAGAAGAAAATCGACCACGGGGTGATGATTGTGGCCACCGGCGCCGCTGAATATCAGCCCACCGAATACCTGTACCGCGACAGCGATGCCGTGGTGACCCAGCTGGATCTGGCGGACCGGCTGGCGGAAAACACGCTGGGAAATCCGGACCGGGTGATCATGATTCAGTGCGTGGGTTCCCGGAACGACGACAATCCCAACTGTTCCCGGATCTGCTGCCAGAACGCGGTGAAAAATGCCATTGCCATCAAGGAACAAAGCCCGGACACGGATGTGTTCGTGCTGTACCGGGATATGAGAACCTATGCCATGCTGGAAGAATATTACACCAAGGCACGGAAGATGGGGGTGATTTTTTCCCGGTTCAGCAAAGATGATCCGCCTCGGGTGGAAAAAACGGCTGACGGCGGACTCACCGTCACGTTTATGGATCATGTGCTGGGGCAGTATATTGAGGCAGACGCGGATCTGGTGGCCCTGTCCGCCGGAGTCGTTGCCGCAGACACCAAGGAGTTGTCCCGCATCATCAAAGCCCAGCGCAATCCGGAAGGTTTTTTCATGGAAGCCCATGTTAAACTCCGGCCGGTGGACGGAGGCACGGAAGGGGTGTTTATCTGCGGTACGGCCCACGGTCCCAAGCTGATTACGGAAACCGTGGCCCAGGCCATGGCTGCCGCTTCACGGGCTGCCACCTATCTTTCCCAGGAGTACCTGACTCTGTCTGCGGTGGTGGCGGAAGTGGATCAGGATCGATGTGCTTCGTGCCTGGTCTGTGTCCGCTCCTGTCCTTATCATGTGCCGGTGATCAATGAAATGGGTGTTTCCTATATTGACCCGGCCCTGTGCCAAGGATGCGGGGTGTGTACGTCGGAATGTCCGGCCAAAGCCATCAAACTTAACTGGTACGAAGATGACTCATTGCTCAGCAAGGTGGAATCCCTGCTGGAGGAGGTATGATATGACAAAAGAATTTGAACCGGTCGTTCTGGCCTTCTGCTGTAATTATTGAGGGTATTCTGCAGCGGACCTGGCAGGTTCCATGAGGCTGAAAATACCGACAAATTTTAGAATTATCCGTGTTCCATGCAGTGGGAAAGTTGACATCATTCATATCCTGCGTGCTTTTGAAAAAGGGGCGGACGGGGTGTATGTGGTGGGATGCATGGAAGGGGACTGTCATTACAACGAGGGCAACTTCAGAGCCAGAAAGCGGGTGGAACAGGCTGCCAGACTCCTGGACAGGATCGGGGTCGGCGGAGACCGGGTGAGGATGTACAACCTGTCTTCCGGTGAAGGCCCTCTGTTTGCCCAGTATTCCACGGAAATGGTCAGCCGGGTCAGAGAAATGGGACCCAGTCCCATCAGACTGGCAAGGCAACGGAAGATAAAAAAGGCCGATGCTGCCTGAACAAGAATTATTTAACCGCCTAAGCAAGAGGTGAGCATGATAATAGCAGAGAAAAAACCCATAGAGGAAATCATCCGGGAAGTCGAGGCCTATGACCGCATCCTGGTCCTGGGATGCAACGAGTGCGTGACGGTCTGCGAGGCCGGTGGAAAGAAAGAGGTGGAGGTGCTGGCATCGGTGCTTCGAATGAATTCCATGGCCCAGGGTAAGGAAAAAATCATTGATGAACAGACACTAGAACGCCAGTGTGACCATGAATATCTGGAGGAAATCCGGGATGTGATCGATCAGTATGATGCCGTCATATCGCTGGCCTGCGGCGTGGGAGTTCAGTTCACCGCGGAGAAATACATGGACACACCGGTGCTGCCCGGGGTCAATACGGTTTGCCTGGGCGCCAATGAAGACCGGGGCCTGTGGACGGAACGCTGCCAGGCCTGTGGAGCCTGTGTCCTGGCCCGCACCGGCGGTATCTGTCCGGTGTCCCGGTGTGCCAAACGGGTGCTCAACGGCCCCTGCGGTGGTTCCACCAACGGCAAGTGTGAAATTTCTAAAGACACGGACTGCGCCTGGCAGCTGATCATCGATCGGTTGAAAGCCCTGGGTAAAATGGAAGATTATGAAACAGTCGCCCCTGTGAAAGACTGGTCCACTGACCGGGCCGGGGGGCCCAGAACCGTAACCAGGGAGGATGTGAAGATATGAGCGAATATGTGAGCGACAGCAGACTGGAACGCGTGCTAAAGGCCGGACATCTGGGGGTGACGTCTGAATGCGGGCCGCCCCGGGGAAGTGATTCGGAGGAGATCAAGAAAAAAGGGCTGCTGATCAAGGATTATGTGGATGCGGTGAATGTCACGGACAACCAGACCGCCATGACCCGCATGTCGTCCCTGGCCGCCTGTATTCACCTGAAGCTGCTGGGCATTGAGCCGGTGCTGCAGATGGTGACCCGGGACAGAAACCGGGTGGCCCTGCAAAGTGATATCCTGGGGGCTGCATCGTTTGATATCCCCAACATGTTGTGCCTGTCAGGCGATCATCAGAGTTTTGGAGATTGTGCCCAGGGGCAGAATGTGCATGACCTGGATTCCATGCAGCTGGTGCAGACGGTCCGGCATATGCGGGATGAAGGCAAGTTTCTGGGAGGCGACGATATCAAACGGCCACCCAGAATTTTTGTGGGGGCTGCGGCCAACCCGTTTGCCGATCCGTTTGAAATCCGGGTGCCCAGGCTGGCCAAGAAGATCGCCTGTGGTGCGGAATTCATCCAGACCCAGTGCATTTACAATCTTGACAAGTTCAAAGAATGGATGCGACGGGCCTCAGAACGGGGCCTGACGGAAAAGGTCTTTATCTTGGCCGGCATGACGCCCATGAAATCGGTGGGTATGGCCAAATATATGAAAAACAAGGTGCCTGGCATGGATGTGCCCGATGAGATCATCGGCCGGCTGTCGGGCGTGGAAAAAAAGAAACAGGCGGAAGAAGGTATCAACATCTGCGTGGAGCATATTCAGGAACTCAAGGAAGTGCCCGGAATCGCCGGTTTTCATATCATGGCCATCGAATGGGAGGAAAAAGTACCGGAAATTGTTAAAAGAAGCGGACTTTATCCGAGACCGGAAGTGTAGACGGACAACGCCCTTTAAGATACAATATAGACCATTACCCGGGACTATCTTTCCGGGTAATGGTCTTGTGCCTTGGTAAATAATGGATGTGTGATTTTCGATATAAGGAGATGGTATGGCGGTCATTGTCAAATACATTGTGGTCAGGAACGGAGAGGAAAAAATGACATTTGCGACAAAAAAAGAAGCAGACGCCTACGATAAGATGCTCGATATTGCCGACAATTTGTTTGAATTCCTTGACAAGTCAGAGTTGAAACTGCCCGAAGACCAGAAGGAACGGATCTCCTTGCTTCTGGCTGAGAACAGAGATATCGTGATGCCCATCCTCCGGGGGATTAATCCCAAGAAACAGGCCGATCCCAAACCGAAAAAACCGTCGGGAAAATCCGTTGACAGTGCCAAAGCCGGCAAAACGCCTGACAGTTCCGCTTCCAGACACAAATCAGCCAAAAAATGAGGGTTCAAAATTTTGAATACCGTGTTTTTAGTCCACAATTCCTTTTATTTCAGATTGTTATATGTGTCGGTCGCGTGAGTGGAGTGCCGGGCAATGACAAAGAGTTCAAAAAGTTGAACCGGTTTGCCGCAGTTTTTTGTAAAGGATGATCCGGAATCAATGGATAAAACAGGAACCGTTGCCGGAAACGGCTGTAAAATGGGAATATTTTAAAAATAAATCATTTTTATATTTGGAAAAGGATGATTGGCATGTGCATTGCATTAGAAAATTATTAACTAATCGCCAATTAGTTTTTCATCTTTTTTCCTTTTCTGAAAAAGGCCGCCTCCCAAAGAGGTGGCCTTTTTCAGTTTTGGTATATTGGACAGGCGTTGATACGGGATTCGATTCTCTGAATGATTTGCGAGAAGGCTGTGGATTTGGGGGTCTGGAAACGATTTCGAAACGTTTCAGCAGTTAACTTTTCTGGCAGGCCATCCGTGTCCGGCATGAAATCCTTTTCATGGGAAACATCCTTCAGGCGCTGCTGCATCAGCCTGGCATTGACCGGTCCTGAGACGGCAAATTCACCAAAGCGGATGCCGGCTTCGTTGGCGCTGATATCCACAAAGCTGTATCCGGAGTCGGTGTGTAAGTCATCCATTTCTTTTGCCCTTCCCATGGCGCGTGACAGTTTGCTGGATGCCGATACTGTGATGGCAGCCGATGAAAGAAAATGCTGGGCCAGGTCTTCTCTGCCATGGAGCAGAAAAACCACAGCCGGTCTTAATTTTGACAACCCGTTCCGGATGTCAGGTGCCAGAAAACCGGACAGATCCTGATTTAGGACATGGGCGGCCATCACCTGGAGAACGGCTGTATTTTCAGCCACAGGGTCCTGTGACAGGCTGGTGTTTTCCATGACCCGGCGGAACAAAGGCTTGATCACGGATACCAGGGAGGCCTGTTTCGCCTCCAGGTTCGAGGCCTGTTCAACCAGAAAATTATGATACCCGATCAACCGTTTCTGATGGACCAAAGAAAACATCTGTTTTTTGTCTCATCCGTCAGTGTTGCCAGCATCAGGGGATCCCATTGAAACTGCAAAAAGACGTGACCGGTGTCGATGGATACCGTTTGGACCTGCGCCATCAGGGATATGGCCCGGGCATATCGGGGCATGTCCATGAACCTGGCATGGGCATGATTTGCGGCCCACTGGACCACCGGCCCCGGCACACGAAGACGTCCCACCCATGCCTGCTCGATATTCAGTGCACCCGGACGGGGGCGAATCTCCATGGCCAGATTGACCCATTTCCCCAAATAAATATCGGGAATCCGGATGGCGGCATATACCACAGCGGTTTCAGGAAGCAGACGGACTTTCACGGCCGCTTCGTTTGTGCCAAGCAACTGGTCCAGCCCGTAGTCCACAAGTGAGTTCAACTCATTTTCCGGGATGGTCAGGGATGTCAAAGGGATCTGGTCCGGGTTTCCGGATTTCAGCGGATCCATTAGCTTTCTGGCCCTTGCGACAGCAGCGGGATCAACCTGTGCCGCTGTCTGCACGTGGGAATGCGGATCAACGATCATGATCACCAGGCCTGCCGGAATCAGAAAGATCAGGGCCAGACCGATGATCATGATCAGTTTGAGAACGATTCTCATGGCACCAGCCGGCGGAGATGGTCGATGATTTCCTGGTTGTCCGGAAACCGTTTGGCCTGGCGTTTTGAAAAAATGGTAGTCTGATCGGCCGTGATTTCATAGTTACCGTTGCTGCCTGGCACCAGTGCGGGCGTGATGTGAAATTCTTTTTCAATGAGGTCTGCCAGACCGACAGCCCGGGGTTTATAATTTCAGACGGAACAATAGGTGATTTTGATTTCCATAACGACCTCCCTTTGAGATTTTTAGATGGGTTTTCCCATGTTTCACCGTGTTAAAACATCAGGAATTGGTTGTGATATCGCCTGGATTATAGTAAAGGTAAAATATTTGAATTGCAATGACTGTGAAAGTGTTTCGGTTAATTTTAAATGAAAAATTTTAAAAGGTGATTCCATGACAGAGGTTATTTTTGGTTTCCTGAACGGTATCGGTTTTACCCACCCGCTCCATCCGGCATTTACCCATATTCCCATGGGTATGGTCATCGGTGCCGTGGTCTTTCGACTGGCTTCCTTTCTGCCCCGAATGGCCATGCTGGCAAAAACCGGATATCATTGTGTGATTCTGGCGCTTCTGGGGATTGCCCCCACCATATTTACCGGGTATCTGGACTGGCAGCATCGGTTCGGAGGCAGCTGGGAATTTTTGATTGTCCTGAAAATGGTGCTGGCCGGTATTCTGACACTGCTGCTGCTGTTGACAGTCATCAAGGATGACCCGAATAACCGCCGATTTGACCGTCTCACCGGATGGTATGTGCTGATGGTCCTGGTGGCCATCGGACTGGGATATTCCGGGGGCGAACTCCAGTATGGATGAGACTAGGGAGTCGATAAACGCAGTGGAATTAAGGATGAATCATGAAAAAAAGGGAGGGATCGAAATGATGCAGAAACTCGGTTTTCTGTTGCTGGTTGCGGCCATTCCGCTGCTTTCGGGCAGCCTGTTCGCTTCGGATTATGCTCACAAACTAGAACTTAATGACATGACGGTGTTCTGGACCTGGACGGGGATCAGGTCCATATGGAATTGAGTGCGAAAACCACGGGCTGGGTCTCCATAGGTATCGATCCGGAAGATGCCATGGGGGGAGGCGATATTCTCATCGGAGCCGTCAAAAACAACAAGGTGAGAATCGGAGACCATTTTGCGGACAGAAAAAGGGGACACTCTCCGGATGAAAAGCTGGGGGGGAGCAATCAGGTCATGGATCCGGCAGGAAAAGAAGAGAACGGTGTGACCACCATTTCCTTCACTCGTCTGGTGACCGCGTCCGAAGAATGGGACAAGCCCATCCTTACCAGCGGAAAGACCCGGGTCATGTTCGCTTTTGGGACCGGCAGGGATTCCTTTGTCGCCGGTCATCATTACCGGACGATATATGATATCGATTTTGCCACGGGTGAAGCTGTCAAGGTGAAATGATATTTCACAGAAAAACCGCCGACCGGTGCTTCACGGCCGGTCTGGCCATCACCGGATGGGTCTTCTGCCTGTTGCTGGCCGTTCCGGTATCCGTTTTGCGGAAGATTCCGGACAGAATCATCCCGTTCATGTCCATGACGGTCATACGCCGGTGATCCTGGCGGATCCGCACCATGACCATGATGCCATGGTCATGGGCAGCGGGACTGACATAAATGCGCTCGCGGATCAGGTGAAGGTCGAGGAACAACTGGGTCAGTATATCGATCTGGATGCCCGGTTCCTGGATGCCCGGGGGGGGCAGGTGACCATCAGGGAAATATTTGGCAGGCCTGTGGTTCTTTTGCCCATCTGGTTTTTTGCCCGTCTGTGTGTACATTTTTGCAGGCGGATCTGGCCAAGGCATTGAACCGGGTGAATCAGCGGCCCGGGGAGGACTTCAATATCGTCACCCTGAGTTTTTCCGATGATGAAGACCCCTCCCACGCCCTGGCCGCCAAAAAGAATTACGCCAATCTGGTTCAGCGCGATTTTCCTCAGGACAACTGGTTTTATCTTACCGGAGATGCGGAAAATATCCGGCGGGTCACCGACTCGCTGGGGTATTATTTTGTCAAGAGAAAGCCCCATGAGTATATCCATCCCAATGCCATGGTGGTGCTGGCAGCGGATGGCAAAATCATCCGGTATCTCTATGGACCCGGATTTCTGCCCTTTGACCTGGGCATGGCATTGACCGAGGCCCGAAGAGGGGAACCCGGGGTGTCCATCAAGCGGCGCGTCCTTTCTTTCTGCTTTGATTACGATCCGGAAAACAACACCTATGTGTTCCGGCTGTTCCGCATCACCGGAACCGTGATTCTGGTGATGCTGGCCGGATTTCTGATATTCCTGCTCCGGCCGGAAAAGAAAAACAGGCCGAGACAGCCAGGAGAGTAGAAGCGGAGCAAGGATGCCATCATCTGAACCTGCCGGGTCACACGTGACCGGTCGATTCTTCCGGGAACGTCTCCCTGCATGAAAGGCGAAAGGCTGCCATGGAAACTGTCAAATCATTTTACCAAACCCCTGAGCCGGCCGGATTCACCGGGATCCGGTCCTGGCTCATTACCTATGACCACAAACGCATTGCACTGCTGTATCTGTTTTCCATCCTGTTCTGGTTTCTGACGGCCGTGGCCCTGGGCGGTATGATCCGGCTGGAGCTGTTGACGCCGGGAAAGACGGTTCTGAGCGCCCAGGCGTACAATTCCTTGTTCACGCTGCATGGCGTGATCATGATTTTCCTGTTCATCATTCCGGCCCTGCCCGCCATTTTCGGCAATTTTTTTCTGCCCATCCATATCGGAGCGGAAGATGTCTATTTCCCCCGTCTGAATCTGCTGTCCTGGTACCTGTACATGGCCGGGGGCATCGTGGCCATTGTCTCGCTGTTTTCCGACGGGTTTGCCGACACCGGGTGGACCTTTTATGTGCCGTTTTCCATCTCCACCAACACCAATGTGTCCACAGCCGTATTCGCGGCATTTATCCTGGGCTTTTCCTCCATGTTGACCGGCATTAATTTTATCACCACCGTTCACAAGATGCGGGCCAAAACCATGGGATGGCTTCAGCTGCCGCTGTTCACCTGGAGCCTGTATGCCACAGCCTGGGTTCAGCTGCTGGCCACGCCTGTGGTGACCATTACCCTGGTGCTGGTGATGATCGAACGGTTTTTCGATGTGGGGCTGTTTGACCCGGCCCGGGGCGGGGACCCGGTGCTGTATCAGCATCTGTTCTGGATGTATTCCCACCCGGCCGTATACATCATGATCCTGCCTGGCATGGGCGTGATTTCCGAGATCATCCCGGTGTTCGCCCGAAAATCGATCTTCGGATACAAGGCCATTGTGGCCTCGTCCCTGGCCATCGCCATCGCCGGGTCTTTGGTGTGGGCCCACCACATGTACACCAGCGGCATGAGTGATACGGCCGTGTTCGTATTTTCCCTGCTGACCTTTGTGGTGGCCATTCCTTCGGCCATCAAGGTGTTTTCCTGGGTGGCAACCCTGTACAAGGGCGCCATCGAGATGACCCCGCCTTTGTTTTTGTCCCTGTGCTTTATCTATCTGTTTTCCGTGGGCGGGCTCACCGGGCTGGTGCTGGGGGCGGCCGGGGCCAACATTCATGTGCATGACACCCATTTTGTGGTGGCCCATTTCCATTTCACCATGTTCGGGGGCACGGGATTCGCCTTTTTTGCGGCCCTGCACTACTGGTGGCCCAAGATGTTCGGGAAGATGTATGATTTTAAAAAGGCATATGTCGCAGCGATTCTTGTCACTGCCGGATTCATGCTCCACTATGTGCCCATGTTTGTGTTGGGACTCCAGGGCATGCCACGTCGGTATTATGACTACCTGCCCCAGTTTGCTGCCGGCAATTTCTTTGCCGGATTCGGGGCTATGTTCATGATTGCCGGCATCCTTCTGATGATGGTGAACCTGCTGGTTTCTCTGAAAAGGGGACAAACCGCCGGGGCTGATCCCTGGGGCGGGGTCACCCTGGAGTGGGCCACTGCTTCGCCTCCGTCACTGCACAATTTTGAAACAGATCCGACTGTGCCGGAGTATCCGTATGATTTTTCAAGACTGACGGCATCCGGGTCCGGCAAAGCTATATTCGATCGATCGAAATCCGGCAGGTCCTCATCTGGTGAGTCCATGGACCCGGAGGCGGGCCAATGAAGGCAAAAACAGATCCCGCCGGGAAAAAACTGGGCATGTGGCTGTTTCTGTATACCGAGATCATTTTGTTCGGCGGGCTGTTTGTTCTGTATGCGGTATATTTTGTCACGTATACCGAAGATTTTATTGCCGGCGCCAGGGAACTGGACCGGGTTTTCGGGGTGGTGAACACCGTCATTCTGCTGGTATCCAGCTTTTGCGTGGCCGCCGCCGTTACAGCGGTACAACAATCCCACAAAGGGGTCGCTCTGGCCGGCCTGGGGGGCGCCTTGTTCTGCGGGGCCGTGTTTCTGGTGAACAAGTATATCGAATGGGGGGATAAATTTGAGCATGGCATCTATCCGGGGTCGGACCGGCTGGTGGACGGCCCGGCCGGTCAAAATTTGTTTTTCGGTCTGTATTATGTGGTCACCGGGCTTCACGGGCTTCATATCATTATCGGCATGACCCTTCTGTCCGTCAGCCTGGTGCTGGTGAGCCGGCGGAAAATCACTGGCCAAAACAATGCGTTTCTGGATAATTCAGGCCTGTACTGGCACATGGTGGACCTGATCTGGATCTTTATCTTTCCACTTTTTTATCTGGTGGTTTGATGGAAGGAGTCTCTGATGGCATCTGAATCCCATATCGTGGCATACAAAACCCTGGGACTGACCCTGGCGGCCCTGCTGGTGATGACCGGCGTGACCGTGGGCGCCGCTTCCATTGACCTGGGGTGGGTCAATATCTGGATCGCTCTGATGATCGCATCGGTCAAGGCCGGCATCGTGCTGCTGGTGTTTATGCATATGCGCTTCGAAGGCCCACTGCTGCGGTGGTCGTTTCTGGCCACGGTATCGTTTTTGGCAATCATGATCGGATTCGTCTTCTGGGACGTGGCGTTCAGGTAAGGAGGCTCCATGACTGATATTCTTAATCCCGTGACACTGGTGGACCGGTCCTTTTACTTTATCATCGGATTTTCCTTTGTGTTTTTGTTTGCCATCACCCTGGTGATGATCTATTTTGTCATCCGGTACCGGCGATCCAGGCATCCGGTGCCTGCGGACATCCGGGGCAACTGGAAGCTGGAAACCGCCTGGATTTTCATTCCCACTCTCATTGCCCTGGCCATGTTCGTGTCCGGATGGCAGGCTTATACCGGCCTGCGCAACGTGCCAGAAGGGGCTTTGGAGGTGGATGTCATTGCCCAGTCCTTTTCCTGGATTTTTATCTATCCCACGGGCAAGGAAACGGAAAACGAACTCCAGGTTCCCGTGAACACGCCCGTCAAGCTCAACATCACCTCAATGGATGTGATCCACAGCCTGTACATCCCGGCTTTTCGGGTCAAGGTGGACGCAGTCAAAGGCCTGAAAACCTATGCGTGGTTTTTGCCGGAAACCATGGGTGAGTATTTTCTTCAATGCACCGAATTTTGCGGTGTGGGGCATGCGGACATGACCGGGGTGGTCCGGGTGGTGTCCCGGGATGCGTTTGATAAATGGGTGGAAGAGGATGGCGGATGGTAAAAAGAAATTACATCAGTGTGGCTGCCGAGCTGACCAAGTTCCGGCTCACCGGATTCATCACTTTGTCCGCTTTGTTCGGGTATATTCTGGCCGCCCCGACCCGGTTTCGGGGGGAGGTTTTCTGGTCACCGGGGCCGGGGTGTGGCTGCTGGCGGCCGGGGCCGCCGCACTCAATCAGATTCAGGACCGGCATTTTGACCGGTGGTTTGCCAGAACAAGGCACCGGTGCCTTGCGCAAAAACAGGTGTCGGTGGGAGCTGCCGGATGGGCGGCATCGGGCCTGGTGGTATCCGGGCTGATTCTTCTTGCCAGAGGCCCGGGCACGCACCTGCCCTGGATTCTGGGGATTCTGTCCCTGGTCTTATACAACGGCCTGTACACCCCTCTGAAGAAAAAAACATTGTTTGCCGTGTGGCCCGGTGTGCTCTGCGGCATGCTGCCCCCTGCCATCGGGTGGACGGCCGTCCACCCGGATGTGTGCCAGGGCACCGGATTCCAGCTGTTGGGACTGATGATGGTGCTGGGCATCTGGCAGGTGCCCCATTTTCTGATCCTGGCCGCAGCCCAACCGGCTCATGACCCGGGTGCGGGCCGGTTTCCCAGCGTTTTCCGTGTGTGGACGAAAACGGAATTAAATCTTCAGATTTTAATATGGGTCTGTATTTACAGCCTCGGGATCTTCTGGTTTCTTCTCAATGGCGGGATGCTTGGTTCAAGGTTTTCCGCAGGTCTGGCGGCGCTGGCCCTGATGCTGCCTGTGGCGATGGGACTTTTTTTTTATGGCCGTCCGGCACGGCCCAAAACCGGAGGATTTGCAGCCATCAATCTGTCCATGTTCCTTTTCATGGTTCTGGGGATCCTGGACCGGATACTGCCAGCTGTTTTTCCGCTGCAATAATGGCGGTGATGCCGCTGTGTAGATCCTGAATGAGACGGGTTTCTCCGATTCCCAGCCGAAACCGGTTGCTGATGTCAAACACGGCGCCGGACACGGCGGTTTTTTCGCCTCGGGTTCCCCGGATCTGCAGGCCATGGGACGATGCCAGTTCATTGAGCCGGTCCGGTTGCCTTTCCAAACCGGGCAGCCGGATATGCACTCCGGCCCGCATGGCCGTGCCGATGTTGGTGGGGCAGGCGTCAGATATCCTTTGCAGGGATCCCAGGCAAAGGACAGTGACCGGCCCAGAAGTTCAAGGGCCAGGATCAGCCGGTTGAACACCAGGGACAGGGATCCGTTCTTTTCCAAGCAGATGATGCGCAACTGATCCTCTTCATTGATCCAAACAAAAATTTTTTGTCATGGCTGG
>LQAE01000086.1_pt1 | contig 43157 bp, 44 predicted proteins | sample 1535771 | NCBI WGS metagenome assembly LQAE01 (sample SAMN04331582, study PRJNA305678) | bioreactor metagenome | isolation source: bioreactor_1 inoculated with Wadden Sea sediment 1st replicate of a... | place: Germany:Bremen
AGCCCAGTTCCAGATTCAGGGACTGGGCAAACAGGGCATAGATCAGGGCGATGATCACCATGTGATACAAATAATCCATGTTCAGCGCACCCCGCCTTTGATACCGAAAATACCGGTGGGTTTGATGAGCAGCATGGCAAAGATTACGGCAAAGGAGATAAAGTCTTTGTAATCAGGGGAGATAAAGGCCACACCGATATTTTCGGCAATGCCGATGAAAAGTCCTCCTGCCAGGGCTCCCCATACATTGCCGGCACCGCCCACCAGCACGGCGGCAAAGGCTTTGATCAGGTTGGCCATGCCCATCATGGGGTCCATGCTGGTGTCCAGGGCCAGCAGGATACCGCCGCATCCGGCGAAGACCGCAGCCAGAATCCATACCGTCAGGGTGACCCGGGCCATGTTAATGCCCATGATGGTGGCCAGTTCCATGTTGTCTGACACCGCCCGCAAAGATTTTCCCATCCGGGTCTGTGTCAGGATGAGATACAGGGCGCCGAGAAAGCAGACGGCTGACAGGACCATGAGGATCTGGGGCCGGGTGATATAGATGCCCTGGAACATCAGTCCTCTGTCCAGGGGCAGATCATAGGTCTGCATATCTGATCCCCAGAAAAGACGGATGGCATTGCGCAGCAGATAGGAAAGGCCGATGGAAGCGATCAGTATGGCTATGGGATTGCTTTGGCGCAGCGGTCTGTAGACAAACCAATCCTGGGCCAGCCCGATGCCCACGGTCATGCCCAGGGCCGGCAGAGCGGCTGCAGCCAGGGGCAGGGAAAACGGCGGTGACGAAAACATCAGGGTCAGGTAGCTCCCCAGGTGATCAATTCTCCATGGGAAAAATTGATGAACCTGAATACACCGTATACCATAGTCAAACCAACGGCAAACATCGCGTAGATGGCGCCGGCAATGATGCCGTTGGTGATGAGCTGACAGATGTAAACGGTCACGGATATTAGATATAAGAAAGTATTAAGTGTTAAGTATTCAGCGAATACCTGATTTTCTGTATACTTTCATCCTTTGCTGAGATCTCTCGGACCATGGTGTTTATTTGTAATCGGTGATACTGCTGTCTTTGACCGTCCATCGACCATAATTGGCGCCCACGTCTCCGTTTTCGTCAAAGGACTTGTCTCCGGTGACCCCGATAAATCCCTGGCTTTGGGCCATGAGTTCGGTTCTGATGTCTTCGGCACCGTAGGAAGCGGCAGAAGACATGGCCAGGGCCGTGAGCTTGACCATATCATAATTGTACTCCCCGAAAATCGGAGTTTTTTTTCCAGGATATTTTTTCTCCCATGCGGTTTGAAAGGCCTGGTATTCAGGCGTATCCTGAGAAACACTCGGATAGGTGCCGATCACCCCTTCGGCAGCCTCTCCGGCCAGTTCGACCAGCTTGGGGGATTTCGAGGCGGAGCCCATGAGCCACTGGGTTTTCAATCCGGTTTCATAGGCCTGTTTTAAAATGGTAGCCCCCTCCTTGATGTAGGTCAGGTTGACGATGGCTTTGGCATTGTGGCGCTTCATCCGTAACACTTCGCTTCGGTAGTCGGTTTTCCCTTCTGCGTGGGGCAATTCATCGATGACGGTTCCGCCGGACTCAGTGAACCTGGACTTGAACACTTCTGCCAGGCCCACCCCCAGTCATTGTTGACATAGGTCAAAACAACCTCCCTGTATCCCAGAGAATTGGTGAGCTCTGCCACGCCGATTCCCTGGAGCAGATCGGACGGGAACACCCTGAAAACATAGGAGCCGCAGTTACTGATTTCGGCGGCCGCGCTTTCAGCCCCGATCAGGATGGTCTGATTCTGCTGGGCAATGGGGCAGACCGCCAGGAAATTGGAACTGGCGGCCGGGCCGAAAATCACCGGAAGTTTGTCAATGGTGATCAGTTTTCTGATGGCTGACACAGATCCATTGGCCGTGGAGGTGTTGTCTTCAAAAACAATTTTGAGGGTGTCGCCGTTGATTCCGCCGGCCTCATTGATTTCATCCACCGCCAGGAGCATGGCCTGCTGAAACCCTTCGCCATATACCGCCAGTTTTCCGGTGAGCGGGGTTACCGATCCTATGGCAACCTCTCCGGCACATGCCGCACCTGCCCAGGCTGCCAGCCCGATAACCAACATCCAGAAACAATGCTTTCTCATGGTTCCTCCTTTTTAATGAATTTGTGTATACAGGTTTTGAAACCGGATAAGAAGTTTTTATAGACAATCAGTTCCCAGAGGTCAACGGAAATTGTGCCGGAAACCATTCACGGTCCCATTCGTCGGTTTCTTTTGTATATCCGGTCGATTTTTGAAAAGATTTTTTCCCAGGTAAAAGGAAAGGATTTGGTGCAGGCGTAGTCCCAGTCCGGTTCGGGATGAGACTGGACATCATGGATGGTTTTGTCAGAACGGATGCCAGGTGTTTTTCCAGCGCCGGTATATCTTTTTCATAAGGGGTGTCGATGGTTTGAAGGGGGGGCAGGCTCAACAGCCGGACCATGGGACTGTCATCGTTTGCCAGCAGTTCTTTTACCCCGGGCAGGGCTGTTGCGACCAGGCGGCACCCACAGGCCAGTGCCTCCATGAGCACCAGGGGCAGGCCTTCATAGAACGAAGGCAGCACAAATACATGGGCGTTTCTCAACAGGACCCCTAAATCATCATGACTCAGGGGTCCGTGATAGATTACTTTTTCTTTCAACACGTCGGCCAGTTGAAGGCACCGGGCTTTTTCCAGGTCACTGCTGTTTCCAGCCAGGTGCAGCCGGAAGGGCAAATGCCGGATTTCATCCAGACTTTTGAGCAGCCAGGGTACTCCTTTGGCTTGGCTGAGCTTGCCGGCATAGACCAGTTCCACCACCCCGTTAAAAGGTTTGGGAGCATGAAAGAAACAGGCATCATTGTATCCGCCGCTCACCACATGGATCGATTCCGGAGCTGTGCCGATGGTGCGGGTGATTTCCTGTTTCTGGCTTCGGCTCAAGGCAATGACCCGGTCGATCTGCGTCAGGTCCGGTGTGATGCTTTGGCTGATCGAGGGACATAAAATATGCTGGCGCAGGCAGGTGCCGTGGCAGGAGGTGATCATGGGGATACCGGCACTGAGACGTCTTGCAATGGCGGATACGATCCACAGGTGATGGGAATGAATGATATCCGGCTCAAACCGGCCCAGTGCCTGACGGATTTTTGTTTCAAACACCTGCTGGTAGGCGGCCAGTTCCGGCGCTTTCATTTGGGAAAACACCCGGCTTTCATAGGGCATGACATCACTCATGCCGGGAATGGGGAAGTCCAGGTCTTTGCCGTCAAACCGGACAAAGACGCAGCGATGGGGTTCAATCAGCCCGGCAGACAGGGTAAAATCCCCCTGGACTCCGGCCACCAGAAAATTGTCATGCCCGGCTTGGGCGCTCTGAAGAAGAATCTGCTGGATATATTTCCCGCTGCCGGTAAAATCCGGGGCTTGGCTGATGATGTGAAGGATTCTCATCTCAATCCAAGCTCAACCCGGCTTTGCACTGGTTGCACCGTACCACCCCTCTGAAGACCTTGTGGCCGCATTCCGGGCAGAAATACCGGTCTTCCTCATCCTGCATCCATTGCTCAGTACTGATTTCACGCCGCAGAGGGACACACCGCCGTATGACCTGTTTTCCCACGGTCATGGGAAATTCATCAATGAACCGGCAGGGAAACTCATCGCACTCATGGCATCCGGCAATGCCTTTGGCCATGCAGCAGTCCCTGATATCGCACTGCTGACAATGCATGAAACGGTTGTCGGACAGGCATCCCTCACAAAGAATATCATCTGTGGTCAGGTTTTCACAGTTGGGCAGGATGCCTTTGCCGGGCACCTCTCCCCGGTACAGGTTCTTCAGCCGTTTTTTGAACTTTTCGTTGTGGTCTCTGTGGGCGATGAGAATGGCACAGACACCGCAGTAAAGCCCGCAGGGGGATGCATATTCCGGACGTGTCATGGCAGACCTCCTTGGAGACGGATTGGACGGCATACGCCTGGATTCAATTTAGATGGGCGGTTACTGAAAGTCAACACCAAATCCTGAGGGCGGAAATCCCGGGCCCGCTTCTTATTTGCAAGGAGAACCCGGAAGCGGTGTGTATCCAACGGGCGCCCATGATAATGAAGGGAAGAGTAACCCCCTGAGTTCAAAGCCGGCCACGATCCGTTTAAAAAAGCGAAAGATACCGTCCATACCCCTCTTGTTCCAACCGGTCTTCAGGGATGAAACGAAGGGCCGCGGAGTTGACGCAGTATCTTTTGCCTGTTGGGGCAGGACCGTCCTCAAACACATGTCCAAGATGGGAATCTCCATGCCGGCTTCTGACCTCGGTACGGGTCATGAACAGGGACCTTTCGGTTTTTTCTACCACATGATCCGGCTCCAGGGGGCGGGTGAAGCTGGGCCAGCCAGTACCGGAATCAAACTTATCCGTGGAGGAGAACAGGGGGCCCCGGAGACAATGTCCACGTAAATGCCCGGTACTTTGTGGTCCCAGTATTCATTTTGAAACGGTGGTTCCGTGCCGCCTTCCTGGGTGACTTTGTACTGAAGCGGGGTGAGGTTCTGCCTGATGATATCGTCATCGGGTTTTGACCAGAGGATTCCTTCAACCGTCTGGGTCTGACGGGTGTCAGGAGATGAGGCGGGCACCGGATGTTCCGCTATGGGACGGTTTTTCCATATCCGTTTCAGAAACTGATCCCGGCCCGATCCCAGCCGGTAGTACTTGTATTGAATCCTGTTTTTTTGAAATAATCCTGGTGATAGTCTTCCGCCGAGAAGAATTTTTCAAACCGGGTGACCGGCGTGACTACAGGTTTTTCAAAAATGCCGGCCTTGTTCAGTGCTTTTCTGGAAGCCAGTGCCTGTTGTTTCTGGTTTTCGGTGTGATAAAAAATTTCCGGACGGTACTGGGAGCCTCTGTCCACAAACTGCCCGTCGGCATCCGTGGGGTTGATGTGGCGCCAGAAAATGGTCAACAGCGTATCATAGGTCACCAACTCCGGATCATAAAACACCTGGACCGCTTCGGCATGGCCGGTAGTGCCGGATGACACGGACTGATAATCCGGGTCCGGGTCATGGCCACCGGTGTATCCGGAGATCACTTTTTTGACTCCGGGCACCGATTCAAAATCCGCTTCAATACACCAGAAACAGCCTCCGGCAAAGGTGGCGGTTTCCAGCCGGTCTTCGTTTTTAAGTGACGACCCTGCCGTGGCGGCAAAAGCGAAAACCCCCGCGCCCAAAACCAGGGTAATAAGCATCAAATCCATGGCAATATCCGGTTTCATGGTATCCTCCTTTCAAAAAAGCAATATTGGTTATTAATTCGTATTAATTATTAATTTAACCATGCCATTTGAAAAAACAAGGAGGAAGTCATGTGGGCGTGTTTCATTGGGTCATGAAAAAACAAGGAACCGGGATGATTGTCAGGAAAAGTGAATTTTCCAAATAATTCTTGACATGTAGCTGCAATGTATCTAAATAGTATCTATGGAACAGCTGGATTCATCCGCTGTTACCGGGATTGCAAATAGGAGTCGGTGGCATTATGGCAAACCAGGATGAAAAACAGGAAGAGACGGAAACCGAATACAAAGAAAGAAAGGTGAAATTCGAGGTCTATGGCAGAGAAATGATCGAAAAGATCGTGAACTCGAGCGGCAACAGCGGGCGGGTGTACCTGCCCCCTGACTGGATCGGTACCAAAGTCAAAGTGATCAAATGCTAGCACAGATCAATATCTTTCAGCCCGACGGGTTCCAAAGCGCCACCTGCTTTTCGTTTCGAAAAACAATTCAATACACAGAAAGGAGAAAACGATGGGAAATGTGCCTGACACCATTCAGACATGGCAAATGATTCAGCCGTTCAAAAAAGACCGGGAAACCGGTGAAGTGACCCCGGGTAAGCTGGAAAAAGCCCAAATTCCGGTACCGGAACTGGGGTCGGGGGATGTGCTGGTGGAAGTGGCCGGATGCGGCGTCTGCCATACGGATCTGGGCTATTTCTATCAGGGCGTACCCACAGTGAACAAACCGCCGTTGACACTGGGTCATGAAATCTCCGGAACCGTGGTGGACGCAGCGGACGATGTCAAGGCATGGATCGGCAAAGAGGTGATCATTCCCGCGGTTATGCCCTGCCGCAAATGCTATCTTTGCAAGACCGGCCGTGGCAACCGGTGCCTGGCCCAGAAAATGCCGGGCAATTCCATGGGGATTTATGGCGGATTTTCTTCCCATATTCCAGTCCCGGCCATTGACCTATGCCCGGTCACCAACCGGGGGGATATCCCGCTGGAAAAACTGGCCGTGGTCGCGGATGCCGCTACCACCCCGTTCCAGGCTGCCAAACGGGCGGAGGTGGGTGTAGGGGACCATGCCATCGTTATCGGTGTGGGCGGAGTCGGTCAATACATGGTCCAAATCCTCAAAGCCCTGGGGTGTGACACGGTGATTGCTGTGGATATCAACCAGGAGCGCCTGGACACCATGCTGGAAAACGGTGCGGATTTTGCCGTGAATTCCATGGGCAAGTCCTTCAAGGAAGTCTCTGCGGCGATCAAAGAATATCGCAAGGAAAAAGGACTGCCCGGATACGGCTGGAAAATCTTTGAAGTATCCGGCACCAAACCGGGGCAAGAACTCGGGCTGGCCCTGTTGAGTTTTACCGGTAAAATGATGGTGGTGGGCTTCGGACCCCAGAAGGTGGAATACTCCATCTCCCGTTTGATGGCGTTTGATGCGGAACTGATCGGCACTTGGGGGTGTCTCCCGGAATACTATCCGTCAGTACTGAGTATGGTCACCAGCGGAAAAATCAATTTTGCACCCTTTGTCCAGACCCGTCCCATGAGCACCATTGCACAAAGTTTTGAAGAGGCCCATAAAAAGTCGCCTGATCAGCGTATCGTTCTGGTACCTGATTTTTAATAGTGTAACTGAAATGATTAACATGACAAGGATGAGCGTATGAAACTGGAAGGAAAGAAAGCCATTGTCACCGGCGGCAGCCGGGGAATCGGACGGGCCATTGCCCTGCTTTACGCAAAGGAGGGCGCCGATGTTCTGGTCAATTACCATTCCAATGACACGGCGGCAAAAGAAACCGTGGCGGAGATTGAAAAACTGGGCAGAAAAGGGGTGGCCGTGGCAGCGGATGTGGCCTCTTATGCGAGTGCCCAGAACATGGTGGAAGAATGCGTCAAACAGCTGGGAGGCGTAGATATCGTGGTGAACAACGCCGGGGTGTCCAAACCGTCCATGCTTCTGAAAATGAAGGAAGAAGATTGGGATGCCATTATCGACATCCATCTCAAGGCCGCTTTTAACACCACCCAGGCTGCGGGAAGGCACATGAAGGAACAGAATTCCGGCCGGATCATCAACGTGATCTCCACGGCAGGCATTTTCGGCACCATCGGTCAAATCAACTATGCGTCCGCCAAAGCCGGAATCATCGGATTCTCCAAATCCGCATCCCGGGAGCTGGGCCGTTACAACATCACCGTGAACGTCATCTGTCCGGGGATCACCAAAACCGAAATGACCGGTAAACTCCAGTCCGACGAAAAGCTGCGCAAGATTTATGAAGGACGGATTCAGCTCGGCCGGTTTGCCGACCCGGAAGAGATCGCCCCGGCTTTTGTGTTCCTGGCCTCGGACGATGCGTCCTATATCACCGGTCAGGTGCTGGGTGTCGATGGCGGATATATCGGTTAGTTAAGGCCATCCGTTCAGACAAGAAACGACAACGAATCGAATAAAAAAAAGGAGGAACCATGGCATTAGAGTGGATGCCCAGAGACAACGAGCCCAAAGATCATTCTTTGCATAGAAATCCGTATTGGAGCAATGAGGCTCCAGGGGTGATTTTTGAAAAAAAACCGTTGATCGATCCGGACGGCAAAGAGGTGAAAGACCTGTATGTGGCCTGGATTACCCTGAACAACCCCAGACAGTTCAATTCCTATACCACAGACATGGTCAAAGGGGTGATCGCCGGATTTGAAAACGCCTCCCTGGACAGAAGCGTCATTGCCGTGGTGTTCACCGCGGTCGGTCCCTATGCGTTCTGTACCGGCGGCAACACCAAGGAATATTCGGAATATTATTCCAGACGCTGTGATGAATACGGTCAGTACATGGAACTGTTCAACCATATGGTGGATTCGATTCTCACCTGCCATAAACCGGTCATCTGCCGGGTCAACGGAATGCGGGTGGCCGGGGGCCAGGAAATCGGTCTGGCCTGTGATCTGGCTATTTCTTCCGATTTGGCTATTTTCGGACAGGCCGGACCCAAACACGGTTCTTCCCCGGCCGGCGGATCTTCCGACTTCCTTCCCTGGTTTCTGACCATGGAAGATGCGATGTATAACTGCGTGTCCTGTGAAATGTGGTCTGCTTACAAGATGAAGATGAAGGGCATGATTTCCAAGGTGGTTCCGGTATTGAAAATCGACGGCAAATGGGTGAGAAACCCCATGATCGAAACCGATCAGTTCATCAAGGACGGCGAGATCGTTTATGGGGAATATAAAACCGGCGATGCCCTGGCAGAAGGCAAAGCGTTGGTGAAACAGCACCAGGCCAACGCGGATTTCGAACTCCTGGACAAGGAAGTGAACAAGATCGTCTGGAGGTTTGCCAACCTGTTCCCGGCGTGTCTTGTGAAATCCATCGAAGATGTCCGCCAGAAAAAGAAATTCTTCTGGGATACTATGAAAAACGACCACCGTCACTGGCTGGCCGCCAATATGAGCGGCGAGGCATTCCTGGGCTTCGGGGCCTTCAACACCAAGAAGATCACCGGACAGGACACCATCGACTTCCTCAAGTTCCGCCAGAATGTGGCGGCGGCCCGTGACTGGGATATGGAGATGTTTGCCGAAGTGATGGGTAAACCCAAAGAATAGCTTGAAATAATGAATAGCTCGAAATAAGGTTGCGCTGCAACCTGTTAAGGTGGCCTGGAACGGTGTACGGGATTCCGGGCCACCTTTTTTTATGTGGTTCGGATATAGACATACCCGCCCCGGCCGTATCCAAATATGTGAAACAGGTGCAGGTAATTGGTGGAGATGGCCCGGTAAAACCGGTGAAAAGGCACAGCATATGGACAAGGCTGGGAGGTGTCCACATCCAGGAGCATGACCTCACCGGTGTCCGGATCAAATCCGCCCACCGGTGATATATGGGGAATATTCAGGTCATGGATCAGACTGCCCTGATCAAAGTGGGCGATGATGATGCCGTCGCCTGTGCGTTCAAACCGTTCCAGGCGGGATTTGAGGGTTCGCAGGTAAACAGCGGTTTTTTCGGGATCCCTGGTGGCCGGTACCACTTCAACTCCCTGATGAGAGATATTGAAGACCTTAAGGCTGGCTGTTACCACCTGTCCCAGCTCCGGCAGGGGGAGTCCCCGTCGTCCCCGGTACCCGTTTGGCCCCATTCGTTCCTTCCAGTGAGCTGTGGTCACTCGGTTCAGCAGGTCCTGCTGGCTCACCGTCGTCCCCGGTAACCGGCCCTGGCTTTCCAGCAGGGCGTTCACCACACAAGCCACGGATGCGACCGAACAGGAGGATTCGTGGAATTGCCGGACATGATGGCGGAAAAGCCCTGCCTTGATCGGGTTGCCCTCAATTGTCGGCAGAAAGGATTCATACCGGGCCGGGTTTTTGCCAAATGAACCAGTAGCAGAAAATTTATGAAAAAAAAACCGCAGGTACAGAACGGTTCGCATCAGAATGAAAATCAGTTTCATGGACCTTTCTTTTGCCGTCATGGATCTGCCTGAGTCAGGTATACCTGACAAAATGATTCCAAATCCTTGATTTGTCAATAGGAGAGAGCGCGATATCCGGTCCCGTCTCATTTTTAGGGTTGCAATATTCCGGCGGGGCAGGTAAACACGAGTGACGATCGACCGGCTCTTGTACGCAGGCAGGAAGGACTGCTCCGAACAGGAATCCGGAAACAGAATTTTGTGATGAAACAATATCATATAAAAAAGATCACGCATGTTATGAACCCCTCATTTGATACCGCTGCGTTTGGCGGAAAAGGCTGGTCACCCAGACTTCGGACCCATGCCATGGAGATTGGGGATATCTGGACCGGCTGCGGGCTGGACAGTGAATGGAAACCGTTGAAAACCGTTCTGGTCCATCGGCCGGGACCGGAGCTGTCCATCTCCCGGGATCAGGCAGCCGCATTCCAGCTGGCAGAATCCCTGGATATGGTAAAAGCCCGGGAAGAGCATGACCGCATGGTGGAGATCTACCGGAAAAACCAGGTGACCGTTGAAGTGCTGGCTCCGGGATCACCGGTTCGGCCCAACCAGCTGTACTGCGCGGATCTGGCGGCCATGACTCCCCAGGGAGCCGTCCTGGCGCGGCCGGCCTCCACGGTCCGGGCCGGAGAGGAACGGTGGGTGGCCCAGGCCTTAGGCATGCTGGGAATGCCGATCCTCAAGACCCTGACCGGCACAGCCACCTTCGAAGGGGCCGACCTGATGTGGCTGGATTCCGCCACCGCCGTCATCGGCAGGGGACTGCGCACCAACCAGGCCGCTATCGATCAGATCACCTCCCTTTTGTCGGAAATGGACGTCACTGCCCTGGCCTTTGACCTGCCCTTCGGTACCATGCATTTCATGGGCATGCTCAGAATTGTGGACAAGGATCTGGCATTTGTTTGGCCCGGCAGAACCCCCTATGCCCTGGTCGCGGTCCTGAGAGACCGGGGCTATCAGGTGAAGTCCCTGCCCAGTGAACCCGAAGCTCTGTCCGGCATGGCATTTAATTTCGTGGTGCTGGGGCCTAAAAAAATCATGCTGCCGGCCAACAATCCGGAAACCATTGCCGCGTATGAAGATATGGGCATTCATTGTATTCCGGTGCCGGTGGATGAACTTCAGAAAGCCAACGGCGCGGTGGGTTGCATGACCGGGATCCTGCACCGGGAAATGTGAATAATCGGGCGGTTTTTCCAGTGAATCATAAAAAACCCGTGATTACATATTGATTTTGTTGCCAACAATTTATATAGATCAGGGGACATGAAAACAGAACCCCATTGCTGAGGAATTTTACATACGGGAGGAACAGGATGAAATCATATGCACGTTTGGTCTGCTGGGTGGTCGCATTGTTAATTTTGCCGGGACAGTATCTGGTACATGCGGATGAAGGCCCGGAACAACTCATGCTGCCCATCGGCACCATGACGCTGTCAGCCCCGCCCGATGCGGAACGTGAGCCCCAGTTGTCGCCGGTGGTGTTCCCGCATTCCCTGCATTTTGCCTATTCCTGCAAAGACTGCCATCATGAGTGGGATGGCCAAAGCGAGGTGCAGAGCTGTGCCGCCGCCGGATGCCATGAAAACCTGTGGGCCGCCCCTCCCGGCACCTCCCCGGTGGGAGAAAAACGGATCAAGTCCCTGGCCGGCGCCTATCACCAGACCTGCCGGGACTGCCACCGTGAAGAGCTAAAAGCACAGAAGGCCGCCGGCATGAAACGCTTTTACACCGGCCCCATTGGCTGTGAAGGATGTCATCCAAAACCCCATGCCGAACCGGTGCATGATATCGAAATGCTGCCGGTCCCCACCGGCACCCTGACCATTGCCCCGCCCGAAGAAGTGAAGCCAGAAGGGCCGCCGTGGAATTTCCCCATGGGGTTCATTTTGATTACTCCTGCCAGCGGTGCCATCATGACTGGTCTGGGGAAGGAGACGTGGAAGGCTGCATGACCGAGGGGTGTCACGATCAGTCCGAACCGGATCCCTCGACCCGTAACATCAAGGATCCGGCCAATATGCCCTATTACCTGGCAGCTATCACAATACCTGCCTGCCGTGCCACCGGGATCTGCAGCAGGAACGCAATGCCTTTATCAAAGCCGGGATCACTGATGAGGAAGAACTGCCCGCCGCCGGACCGGTGGCCTGCATTGAATGTCACTGATACCTGAAGGGATTGGAAGATACTGACAGGGCCGAATTTTTTTGGGGATCACTGCCGGCAGTCAAGAACTTTCGTCAGTCCAACCGGTTCAGGAAGAAGGTTTTTGCTGAATTTCATGGGCTGTGCCGTCCAGCACCAGAAACAGACGGTCCTCTTTTTCCTCGATAAGACCTGCCAGTTTGATTAATGCCCGCTGCCCGAATTTAATGCAGTGCTCCGGAGTCTGTATATACAGATTGTCGTTTCGGGTGAACAATTGTGACGGGTCCAGGGTCACGGTTTCCGTGGTGTTCAGCACCAGGGTATCCGAGCCTTTCAGGTCCACCACGAACAGGGCCGTGTCTTCATAGGGAAAGTAGACTTTTTCCTCACACCCGTCCCGGACCTGATACACATGATATCCCTGGTCGTCCCTGCGGATGGATTTATGAAAATAAGCTATAATTTTAGGGTGTTCAAATTTGCCGTGCTCATTATGCCAGAGACCGTTTTCATCCATCCAGAAAACCGCATTTTCCTTGGGAACGATAATCTGTTTCATGTCAGATGTCATATTAGCGACTCCTGTTAATCTTTTTCATTATGATATCTCTGTTCCTTTGAATGGTCTTACCCAAAAAAACCTTGAAGAACAATAGGGAATCCGCTTTTTTTCCGGTTCAGACCTGCCGGTGACCCGGGTACTGCCCGAACTGAATGCAGTGCTGGATCATCCGGGACGGGCCGTGCTTCAGGCCCCGCCGGGATCCGGCAAAACCACCCGGGTACCTCTGGCCCTGCTGGATTTGCCATGGCTGGCCGGCAGAAAAATCCTCATGCTGGAACCCCGGCGCCTGGCGGCCCGGACCTGTGCCCGTTTCATGGCGGTTCAGTACGAAGAAAAGGTGGGGCAGACCGTGGGATACCGGGTCCGCATGGGAACCCGTGTGAGTCCCGGTACCCGCATCGAGGTGGTCACCGAAGCGATCCTGACTCGGATGATGCAGCAGGACCCGGCCCTGGAAGGGGTGGGCCTGGTGATTTTCGACGAATTCCACGAGCGGCATATCCACAGCGACCTGGGGCTGGCTCTGTGTCTGGAAACTGCGGAGGTGCTGCGGCCGGACCTGCGGATCCTGGTGATGTCCGCCACCATGGATATGACAGCGCTGGGGGATCTTCTGGCACCGGTGAAAATCATTGTTTCCAAGGGTCGGCAGTGGCCGGTGGAGACGATCTATCTGCCCCCGCCGCCCGGTCAAAGGGGCCCAGGCCCTTATGGCACGGTACTGGCCGGATGTGTGACCGCGGTTCTGACGGCGCTTGACCGTCATGACGGCGATATCCTGGTATTTCTGCCGGGGGCTGCGGAAATCCGCCACATGGAACGGATGCTGGCGGGGAAAACCGGGCCGGATGTGCAGGTATTCGTCCTGTCCGGACGGCTGCCTTTTGACCGGCAACGGGCGGCCCTGGCACCGTCTCCGACAGGGGGCCGCAAAGTGGTTCTGGCCACGGCCATTGCTGAAACGTCCCTGACCATCGAAGGGGTGACGATAGTGGTGGATTCCGGACTCATGCGCAGGCCTTTGTTTTTTCGGGCACGGGCCTGACACGGCTTCAGACCCTGCCGGTGTCCCGGGCATCGGCGGATCAACGCCGGGGTCGGGCCGGCCGAACCGGTCCGGGTGTCTGTTACCGTATCTGGTCCGAACATGTGCATAAAGGGCTGGTGCCGTTTTCCCGGCCTGAGATCGTTGAACAGGATCTTACCGGCGTGGCCCTGGAACTGGCAATGTGGGGGGTCCATGACCCGGGTGCCTTGAAGTGGCTGGATCCACCGCCGGCACAGGCGTTTGCCCAGGCCAGGGACCTGTTGCACCGGCTGAAATGCCTGGATGATCAGGGAAGAATCACTGCCCATGGGAAAACCATTGCCGGATCCGGAATCCATCCGCGGCTGGCGCATATGATTTTGGAAGCAGAAGGGATTGGAAACGGTTTTCTGGCCTGCTGCATGGCCGTGCTGCTGGAGGAAAATCTGGATCTGCCCGGATGTTCCCATGATCCTGACCTTCGGACCCGGTTGGAAATTCTGGTCTCTCTCCAGCTCAGCCGGGACACCGGGGGCAGGTCTTCTTGTCGTGATGATGATGCGCAGAGACCGGGCCTGCAGGGGATGCCTGAAGAAATCCGGTCCCGGGCCGGAGCCATCCTGGCTGGTTCCCGGCGCCTGGCCCGGAAACTGAAAATCCGGGAGCAATCCATTGATCCGGAAAAAGCCGGCATCACCCTGTCCTTGGGGTTCCCTGAGCGAGTGGCCCGTCGCCGGGGGCCGTTGTCTTATGTTATGGCATCTGGCAGTGGGGCGCATTTCAGGAACCCGGCACTGTGTCAATGCATGCCTACCTGCTGGCGGCTCATGTGGAAGGCCCCCTGGAAATGCGGTGATCCTTCTGGCAGCACCCATTCAGGAACTGGATTTGGACCAAGTGTGGGCACAACGGATGGAAACCCGTGAATTCGTGGCATGGGATCTGGACAGGCAGGCGGTCCGGGCTCAGACCCAGACCTGGTTTGGCCGGATTCTGATCCGGCAGACCCCCTGACGGATCCGAACCCGGAAACAGTGCAGCAGGCATTGATTCAGGGAATTGAGCAGACAGGACTATCGGCCCTGCCCTGGACCCGGAAACTGATGCAGCTTCGTCACCGGGTGTGTTTTCTTCGGGAAAAAGCCGGGCTTGACCATCTGCCGGACCTGTCTGACACCGGATTGACGAAAACACTGGCTTTTTGGCTGGGCCCTTTTCTGGCCGGAGTCCGGTCGATCAGGGATCTGAACCGGGTGGATCTGACCGGAGCGATGGCGGCACTGTTTTTTCATGAAGACCGGCGCCAGGTGGAAGCACTGGCACCGTCCCATGTCACGGTCCCGTCAGGATCCCGGATTTCGTTGTCCTATACAGACGGCAACCGGATTCTGACCTCACCGATCCTGGCGGTCCGGATTCAGGAGATGTTCGGGGAAACCCGCACCCCTGCGGTGGCGGGGGGCAGGATCCCCGTGACCCTTCATCTGCTGTCCCCGGCAGGCAGGCCGGTCCAGGTGACAAAGGATTTGGAAAATTTCTGGAGAAACACTTACCGGGACGTGAAAAAGGATCTCATGGGGCGTTACCCCAGGCATTTCTGGCCGGATGATCCCCTGACGGCCATTCCAACCGGCCGGACCAAACCCCGTTCGCCAAAGAGATGAAAATTTGACTTTTAAAACGGTTTATTTCCATGGTATGGTAACACCACATCTTATGAGCAACCTCGAATCATGGTGGGGAAGGCTGAGAGGACGGATCATGGCAGTCTTTGTTGAGTTTCCTGAGGAATTCATTTGAGAAGTCCGGGAAAATGGAAAAACACGGCTCAACGGGATTTGAATTTCATTATGTGGGAATCGGCGCTTCCTCGGGCGGGTTCGAAACGGTCGAAGACTTTTTTTCTCACATGCAGGAAAAGGTGCTGTTTGCCCGGCTGGGGATTGGTGACCGGGCCTTGGGATTGATCGACGATCTCCAGAAAAGCCTGGCCTGTCAATCAGTTCAGCGGGCTTTTGTCCATCTGTGCCCACTGCGAAAAGATCCGGGATGATCAGAGATTCTGTGAACAGCTGGAAAGCTGCCTGGGCAGAGATTCAGAGGTCAAGTTCAGCCACGGGATCTGCCAGGAATGCCTGAAAACGCATTCCTTTGAATTCTGCGATGATAACCAACCAGATAAAGGGGAAGCTTTTTCATGACCGCTTCCGGAGACATCAGACCTTGTGTTGTTCAGGGTGCAGCGGATAAACCGCCTCCTAGTGACCGGGCAAGGATTGAAAGTATTTACCGGGCTGCCCCCATCGGGATCGGTTTGGTGAAGGACCAAATATTTCTGGAGGTCAATGACCGCCTGTGCCGGATGACCGAATATTCCCGGGAAGAACTGGTGGGACGAAATACCCGCATGTTGTATCCTTCTGATGATGAGTTTGACTATGTGGGCAAAGAGCAATGCCATCAAATTCATGCCCAGGGAACCGGTTGCTTGAAGACCCGGTTCCGCACCAAAACGGGGAATATGGTGGATATCATGCTCAGCTCCACCCCGATCGATCCGGATGATCTATCTGCAGGTGTCACGTTTACAGCAGTTGACATCACCCGGGACATCCAGCTGGAAGAGCAGCTTCACCAGGCCCGGAAAATGGAGGCCATCGGGGTGCTGGCCGGGGGTATCGCCCATGATTTCAACAACATTCTCTTTCCCATCATGGGGCATGCCGAACTGATGCTCGAAGACATTCCCCCGGACAGCCCGTTCCGGAATAATCTTGAAAAGATTCATGCCGCATCGCTGCGTGCCAGGGATCTGGTGAAACAAATCCTAACGTTTTCCCGTCAGGAAAAGAAACGTGCCCGGGGTTTGATCATCCAGCCGGTGGTCAAGGAAGTCATGAAAATGATCCGCGCCACCCTGCCGGCCTCGATTCGGATCATCGAGAAAATTGATGCGGATTGCGGTTCGGTCCAGGCCGATCCCATTCAGATCCATCAGGTGGTGATGAACCTGGCCACCAATGCCTACCATGCCATGGAAGAGACCGGTGGGGAATTGACCGTCTCCTTGACCCCGGTCGACGGTCTGCCCCCTGATCTGACGATCAAGGAGCTTAAAACCCCAAAAAAGCCTTCCGGCCCCTGGATCCGTTTGAGGGTGTCGGATACCGGCACTGGCATGGACCCTTTGACGGCTAATAAAATATTTGACCCGTTTTTCACAACAAAAAATCCGGGCAGGGGGACGGGGATGGGGTTAGCTGTCGTCCACGGTATTGTGATGGAAATGAACGGCGCTATTCAGGTCTCCAGTGAGCTTGGCAGGGGCACGACAGTTGATATGTTTTTTCCAGCAACTCCAGATGTACAGGCAAATGATCCCGTGCAGGTAAATGAGAAGATTCCGGGCGGCATTGAAAGGATTCTGCTGGTGGATGATGAAACGGAAATCGTTTCAATGGAAAAAGAGATGCTGGAATTGTTGGGATATGAGGTCACTGCATTCAGCAGCAGTGCCGATGCCCTGGAGTGCTTTAAAACCGCTCCGGATGCATTCGACCTGGTCATCACGGACATGGGCATGCCCGAGATGAGTGGTGACAGACTGGCCGGGAAACTGCGGAAAATCCAGCCGGGGATTCCTTTGGTGATCTGTACCGGATTCAGCCAGATTCTGGACCGAGACAAGGCAGTGTCTCTGGGATTCAACGGATTTTTGTACAAACCGGTGGTGATGAAGGATCTGGCCTTTACGATCCGCAGTATATTGGATAGCTGAAACTGAAAGGGTAACAATGATGACGGGCGACGGAAAAGCCGCTATGACAGCGCAGACACCCGCCACCATTGAAGTGTTGATCATCGATGATAACCCCTGTGTCTGCCGGTTCCTATCCAGGCTGTTCACCGGTATGGGATATTCGGTTTCCCATGAACTGACCCTGACTCGGGGTCTGTCTCACATTTTTCAGGACAGGTGGACATCGTGTTTTTGGATCTGAATCTCCCCGACGGCAACGGCCCGGAATCCATCGAATCAATCCGACAGCATCCGGATCATCCGGAAATTTCCAGTGATTTCCGCCTGATCTGCGCCACTCACCGGGATCAGGAGGCTGATGTATCCGGTCTCCCCGCTGTGTCAGGGCCGGCTCTGGGAGCCAGAGAAACCTTGCCGTTGCTCAAGGACCATATCGAACAGACCAAGGCGGCCTATGTACGGCGTTCGATTGCCGTCACCCGAGGGGATGTCAAGGATAGCTGCCGCCCTTCAGGCCTTTCCCGGGAGCATTCGTACCGGCTCATGAAACAGTATGGTATCACCCCCCATGCCGATTCTTAATACCATTATCCCCATATTCAGCGTGATTTTTCTGGGCTGGCTGGCCCGCCGCCACGGGTTCATTCCCCAGGCGTTTGCCGGTCCCGCTAACCGGCTGGTGTTTTATTTTGCCATTCCTGCCATGGTGTTCACCGCCATTGCCAAAGGATCGTTGAAAACCGATTTCAACCCGGTGCTGCTGGGAGCCACCCTGGCGGCGGTAGGCCTGTGCTTTGGACTGACCTGGGTGGCGGGGGCTGCCGCAAAGATTCCCCGCAGGCGGTTCGGCACCTTTGTTCAGAGTGCTTTCCACGGCAACCTGGGGTATATCGGCCTGGCAGTGGCGTTTTATTACCTGGGCCGGGAGGGATTTGTCAGTGCCAGCCTTCTCATCGGGTTTATCATGATTTTGCAGAACCTGCTGTCCGTGATCATTTTACAATGTTACAGTGACAAAGATCTTTCCCGGAATGGAACCATGGCCGGCACCGTGCTCTTGAAGATTATGGGTAATCCCGTGATCCTATCCGCAGTGGCTGGGATCGGGTTTTCATTGACCGGGCTGGCATTGCCCCTGGTGATCACCCGGACCCTGGAGATTGTTTCCGGCATGGCGCTGCCTCTGGCGCTTTTGCTCATCGGGGCGGCTCTGAATTTCGATCAGATGAAAACCCTTTTCATGCCGGTGCTGCCTGTTGCCGGGATTAAGCTGGGAATCCTGCCCGGAATCGGCGCTGCTTGTTATTCCATGTGGGGACTTTCGCCGGAAATTTATATGCCTGGACTGATTCTGCTGGCCTCGCCATCCGCCACCATCAGTTATTTCATGGCCGTGGAAATGAACGGGGACGCCGAGTTTGCCGTGACCGCCATTTCCGTGAGTACCCTGCTGTCGGCATTGACTTTCTCCCTGTGGCTTTCTTTCATCTGACCTCCTTCCGGCTTCATTGATATTGAAAAATGCCTTGAAGCCCGGCCATGAATCGACTATACCTGAGAATTACTTCGTTAAGGGGTTTCAGCCGATGCCATCCCAGAACAGAGGAGGGGCTGAAATTCAGGAAATGATATGAAAGAAACAAAAAAAATATCACTACGTCATATGCTGCTGTTTCCGTTTCTGGGACTGATTCTGCTGTCTGTCTCCGTTGTGGGGATGGTGTCCATGCACAGCGGGAATCAGGCGGTGGGCCGGGCAGCAGATCGTCTTAAAATCGAGTCGGGGGCCCGGATCACCGATCACCTGACCCGATTTTTGACACTGCCCCATCAAATCAATCAGATCCATGCCGCAGCCCTGGGCAGCGGCTTGGTGGATACCGGGAACCAGTCAGCCTTGGCACGATATTTCCAGAAACAGGTAAGCATTTTTGATTCGGTGACCAGCATCAACTTCAGCAACCGAAACGGCGGGCTGGTAAATGCCGGCCGAGAAGGATCTGGGGATGATTTGTACATGATTCTCACGGATGGTTTCAAAGCCGGGCCATTCCGTAAATATGCCGTGGACAGCCAGGGCCGGCGGTCCGGACAGATCCGCATGATCCAGCACTTTGACGGCCGGACCCGACCCTGGTATGTCGAGGCCGTAGAAAAGAAAAAGCCTGTATGGAGTGTGCCTTATGCCCTGTTTACCGGACAGGATCTGTCCATCAGTGCGGCCCTTTCTGTGATGGATGACCGGAATCGGCTGCTGGGGGTGGTGTCTGTGGACCTGTTTCTGTCTCATTTGTCACAGTTCCTGGCACAGTTGAATGCCGGACCTGAAGGAAGGAGCTTTATTCTGGAACGTTCGGGTCTGATGATCGCGACGTCCACCGGTGAAAAACCGTTCAAAGGATCTCCCGAGACAGCGGATTACAGCAGAAAGGAAATACAAGACAGTACCGATCTGACGACCCGTGCGGCGGCAGCGGCAATACGGGATACGTTCGGCAGATATCATCAAATTCGGGATCAGGCCTTGTTTGAATTCGATCTGGAAGGAGAAACGCAATGGGGTATGGTCATTCCGTTCAAAGATCCCCACGGCCTGGACTGGCTCATCGTGACCACCATTCCGGCACAGGCGTTCATGGCCTATGTTCCGGATACCCGGCGGGCCACTTTCGGGTTGATGCTCATCACCATGGCGGTTGCAGCGGGCATCGGTTTTTTGATCTGCCGCAAGATCCTCCGGCCGGTGTCGGAACTGAAAGTTGCGGCGGCTGCCCTGTCCCGGGGTCAATGGAACAGGCAGGTGGGATATCAGGGGCGAATTTCGGAAATTCGGGATTTGACGGATGCTTTTAATCACATGACCCGGCAGATGAAACAGATGTTTGCCGGATTGAACCGGGAGATCGGTGAGCGAAAGAAAACGGAGAAAAAATATCAGACCCTGGTGGAAAATTTGACGGAAATTGTTTATACGCTGGATACTCAGGGCAATTTCACCTATGTGTCTCCCAGTATCAAAGAGTTGTCAGGATATGCTCCAGAAGAGGTGGTCGGCAGGAATTTCATCGAATTCGTGCGGCCGGAGGACATCGGCGGCCGCCGGGAACACTATCAAACTCTCACGGGGGGCGTGGCTGATTCGGCGGAAAACCGCCTTTTGAGAAAAGACGGCAGATCCGTCTGGATCAAGACCTGTTCCCGTCCGGTCATTGAAAACGGCAGCATCACCGGTCTTCAGGGGGTGTTGACCGATATCTCAGAATTGAAATCCGCTGAAGCCCAGATCCGTCAGCTAGAAAAGGCGGAAAGCCTGGACCGGATGGCCGGGGCCGTTGCCCACCATTACAACAACCAGTTGTCGGCTGTCATGGGGAGTCTGGAACTGGCTTTGATTCAGGCCGATGAGACGGATCAGGCCGATCTGGCCGGGGTGTTGAACAATGCAATGAAAGCGGTTCTCCGGGCTTCGCGCATGGGGGATGCGATGCTCGCTTTGCTGGGCAACAAAACCGAGCAGCTTCAGCAGCTGGACTTGGTGGAGACCTGCCGGGAATTTCTGGCCGATCTTCAGATCCGGATGCCTGAAACGATATCGCTGCGAGGACACCTGCCCGAATCAGGCGTTCAGGTCATGGCCAATGCCCAAAAAGTGCGAGAGTTACTGGAATATTTGGTGCAGAATGCTCGGGAAGCCATGGCGGATAAATCTGGACAGATCCGGATAGACATGGGAATGGCGAATCCGGAGGATATTCCTCAACAGCCCCGCTGGCCATTGACTTTTGTCCCGGATGCGGGCCGGTATGTCCGTGTATCAGTCAAGGATCAGGGGGAGGGGATCGCCGCGGCCCGGGTGGAAAAAATTTTTGATCCGTTTTTTCCACCCGGTTCATCGGCCGGGGCCTTGGGCTTCCCCTTTCCCTGAGTATCGTGAAAGCGCATAACGGCTGTATTGTCTTGGAAAGCGCCTTTGAAAAGGGCAGCACCTTTCATGTGTTTTTGCCGGAGGTGGCGTAGCTCCTTGGAAACGGAAAACAGAATCGATTTCAGAATGAAAAAAATATCTGAGAATGGTGCTGTGACTTTCGGCTGCGCTGGTATTCATTGGCATCGTCGGTTTCTGGCTCTATTACGGCCAAAAGAAGGCGGCCGTGCAGGATGCGGCGGAAAAGTCGGCCCGGGCTGCGGCGGATCATACCCCGGCAAAGATCGAATACCGGTCAGGAGAGATGGCATGGGTGTACCTCTCATTTTTACTATGGTTGACCGGCGTAACCTTGGTTTTTATAGCAGATTTGAACTGGGAGAGGAACCTGCTGTTTTGCTGTGCTAAGTATCAAAAATACCCATAATTTAAAACTGTGTTTCTCCCCTGATACAAGCCCATGATTTTGGGTTTGTATCAGGGGAGGGCAATTTATTAACTAAAAATCATCTCTTGGCAGGCCCTTTTTCAATTCCTGTTGGACGGCAAGTCCCAGACTTTCAATGGTATAGGGTTTTTTGATATATTTACCGGCCCCGAGGCGCTGGGCGGCTTTCACCCGGTTTGTTTCGGAAAACCCGCTCGCAATGACCGCTTTCTGGCCGGGAGATACCGCAAGAATCTGCTGATAGGTTTCGAGGCCGTCCATTCCCGGTTCCATGATCATGTCCAATACCAGAATATCGGCGGTGTGGGATGTCATGTGAGCGATTGATTCTTTGCCGCTGGCTGCCACCGAAACCTGATAGCCCAGTTTTTTGAGCATGCCGGAGGCGATGTCACGCTGCTCCTTGACATCGTCCACCACCAGAACGGTTTCGCCGTTTCCCATGCATTGTTCAATGGAAAAAGGCGTTGCCGCCGATTCAGGCGCCTCCCGGGTGACCGGAAAAAACAGCGTGAATACGGTGCCTTTTCCAGGGGCACTGTGCATGTCGATATATCCGTTATGATCTTTCACGGTTCCCCAGACAACAGCCATGCCCAGTCCGGTACCGCTTCGGCCCATTTTCTTTTTCGTGTAAAACGGTTCAAATATTTTTTCAAGGTCCTCCGGCGCAATGCCGGTACCGGTATCTGAAATGGAGACGCACGCATAATCGCCTTCAGTGACGGTGTCATAATTGCCGATGGGCGTGTCAATATATTGATTCCGGGTTGAAATCCGGATGACGCCGCCGTCGGGCATGGATTCCGCTGCGTTTGAGACCAGATTCATGATGGTTTTGGACAGGTGAACTCCGGACCCTTTCATGTTCATGAGATCAGGTGCTAACTGGGTTTCCATGAGTACGTCCGGGTGAAATGATTTCAGCCGGGCACATTCAGGGCTGATCAGATATTCGGTGACAATGTCATTCATATTGACGATATGGGTGATGGCAACTCCCCGGCGGGCAAGAGTGAGCATGTCCTGCACGATGTCGGCCGCTTTTTTCCGGATTTCCGGATCGTTTCGATGGGTTTTCTGAGCGGGTCATTTTCTGCCATGTCCAGAAGCATGAGATCCGGATATCCCACGATGCCGCTCAAAATATTGTTCAAATCATGGGCCACACCGCCTGCCAAGGCCCCGATGGCTTCCATCTTCCTTGCCCGGGACAGCTTTTCTTCCAGTTTCCGCCGGACCAGTTCCTCTTTTTTTTGACGGTGACATCGATGGCATGAATCAGGATATTGGTTTTTTCCCGGTAGAGAACGAGTGCCGCGATCAGCTCGAACCAGAGAGTCTCCCCGTGCCTGGAAACCACCCGGCATTCAAAGTGATCCATCCCTGCCACATTATTTTCCAAAGCCTGAATCCGGTTTTTCACCCGGATTCTGTCTGCTGAATGGATAATATGCCAGACGGTCATTCCGATGAAATCATCAGACTCATAATTCAGAGATTCCAGCATCCGCCGGTTGGCAAATACAAATGCTTCGTTTCTGATCATGGCAATGTTGGTCAATGAGGATTCCGTGAGCACCTTATATTGTTCTTCAGAGCGCTGTAGCTTCCGGAGGACGTCATTGATTTTTTCCTTTTCGCTGATAAGGCTGCTGACCATGGAATTAAACGCCATGGCCACCCGGGCGATTTCATCATCGCCTTTAACGTTCAACGGGTGCAAATGGCCATTTGCCACGGCTTCGGTCCCGCGGATGATTGTTTTCAGCGGTCGCTCGATTCGCCAGATGAACAAGAAGACAAGCGTTGCCAGAACCACCAGCAGCACGCCGAACGTACCCATCATAACGATCCGCCTGGCCATCGTTATGGGTTTCATATAATCTTCTTCTAAAACTGCGCTGACCACATACCAGTCCCAGAAAGGAAAATACCGGTAATGAAGCCGTGCCGGTTTTTCTCCCAGCTTATCCGGCACAATATCCGGCTGACGTTCCGGGTGATTCCGAAGCGATACCCGGTTTGCCGGGAAATCAAAGCTTTTGGCAGCAATATTTCCATTTCTGTCGATGACCATGAGTTGAATGCCCGGAAGAATCCGGCTGAGGTTCATGATTTGCTGGATGGCTTCTTTTCTGGATGCGGTGTCCATTTCCTGATTGTCTTCCAACCTCAGTTCCAGAATGTTGTTCAATCGGTTTTCACAAATTGAAATTCCCATATTTGACGAATGCCTGAGCATGGCATCTGACTGGGCTCTCAAATGATCGATCATCGGCGGGAGAAGAACATAGATTACCGCCAGGGAAAAAATCGTGCCGATAATGATTACCGGCAGAACGATTCCCAAGAGCAGCCGGTTTTTGGAAAATATTTCCAGCATGTCCTGTCAATCCCCGGTTCGCCTGAATTGGGGCGGTGAGGTTCTCATGTCCGTCGGATACACAATCTGTTTTTTCCCGTTCTGCCATTGAATCAGAATGGGGTTGTGCCCGACCTGGAGCCCGGTATGATCCACTTTGAACCGCCCCATAATGGTGACGGTATTGATGGAACTGATATAGTCCCTGATTTTTTGATGGTTGATCTCCCGGGCCTGGATTACGGCCTTTTCCAGAAGCTGGCAGGCGGAATAGGCGGAAGCGGCGTGGTAGGTGGGCATTCCCCCGGTAAATCGTTTGAAATCGTCGATAAATTGACGGGTGCCCGGAAATGGAATGCGTTCATCCGGTTCCCACTGGGACGGTCCGAAAATGCCTTCCGCAAATGGTCCGATCCGCTGGTAGAAATTCGGAGAAACGGGGGCGATGGTGAATGCCATTGCCGCAGGCCGGTAATCGGTTTTTTTCATCAGATCGATAAACTGATGGCATTCCCGGGGATATCCGCTGAAAATCAGACCGTCATGGGGTGTGGCCAGGAGCTGTTCCAGGATGCGGGGGAACTCAGTTTGCGCATCATTGAATCCCATGTCATGTGTGATTGAAATGTTGAATCGTTTTATCCATTTTCTGACCCCCCGGGCGAGGGAAAGGTTAAAAGGGGAGTTTTCAAAGACAAGTCCGATGGTTTTAAATCCATTCCGGGCCATGAGATCGGAAAAGCCGATAAAATAACGCCCGGCCGGAGCATAGACACCAAACACGGCCGAATACCCTTTTTCCCAGATCTGTGCGCCGGAAGCGGTTGCGGCCAGCATGACATATCCGTGGCTTTCGGTTACGTCCGAAGCCGTCATGGTCAGAGAGGTGCCATAAGGGGACAGCACCAGATCCACGTGGTCCTGTGTGATCATTTTTTCGTAATATTCGGCGACGAGGTCTTCCCGGCCTTTGTCGTCATACAGAATCAGCTGTACCGGCCTTCCCAGTAAGCCGCCGTTTTGGTTGGTCTGTTCAACCCACAACCTATATCCGTGCAGGACCATGGCGGAGGGGTCTTTGTATTTTCCCTCAAGCGAAAGGGTGACGCCGATTCGCACTGGTTCACTGTTCTGATCTCCGGACAGGAGCGGCAAAAAAGAAAACAGCATACCGCTGATGCACAAAAGATTGAATAAGAAAAATCGCTTCATATCCTCATATCCTCCTGAATCACTTTCATTCAATTTAGGATCAGACAGTTCATTTTGTCAAGAATAAGGATGAGATTGTCAAGATAAGGGTGAGAAATTTTGGATTTTCCGGTTCCGCCTGTGGCTTTCCTGATAAGCGCAGGCTGGACGAATATAGCCGATCTTCAGGGGCGAATTTCGCTTCAAGGAAGTTGAGCCGCTGCCTTAGAGTGTACGATATGAAATCCATACGCGTACGTACTTCTGCGGTGAGGGGAAATCCCAATAAAAACAATTACAGTCACGGAGATTTAGAGAAAATATTTTCAAACTGTTCAAACTGTCAGATGAGGTATTAAAAGCCGGTATTCTCATCGAGGTCAATGCGGATTTGCCTCGATATCCATGTGGCGGCATGGCTGTATGCAGAAGAAAAGAATCGAATGGATGGTAAAGACAGGGGTGTAAGACTTCTGGCATGTGACAAATAATTTTTCCTTGACAGCATCAGAGTATCGATTAGTATGGCACGATTGGGGTTGACAGGCAGGTGACATCGCCTGCCGGATAATTTTAAAAATTTGTAGAGGAGAACCATGCCATGAAGAAGCTGTTTTTTAGAAATGTTGCCGTTTTGTGCATGCTGACACTGGCAGGCGCAGTCCTGCTGGCCCAGACGGCGGTGGCCGCTGACCTGCCGGAACTGAACCTGAAGGTGTCCCAGGCCATGATGCCCAAGACCAGCCTGACCCATCAGCTGATCGAAGAATTCGCCGCCAATGTGACCGAACGGACCGACGGAAAGGTCACCTTCAAGATTTTTGGCCCCGAGATCGGGGACTGGACCGAACTGGAGCGCATGACCAAGCGCGGGGTCGTGGACATGCAGTTCAACGCGTTTGACACCGGCTTGGATGCCCGGTGGAATTTTTTCACCCTGCCGTTCATGGTGTCAAACTGGGATCAGGTGAGACGGGTCTTCAGCAAGGGCGGCATCATCACCGAGCTGGGCGAGAAATGGGCTGAGGAAAAAGACTTGTACTACCTGGGACCCTGGCTGAACAACTTGGCCAGCTTAGGTATGAAGGAAAAAGTGGTCACCACCGAAGCCGAAGCCAAAGGACTCAAGATCCGGGTGCCGCCCATCGATACCTACCGCTGTTTTGTGGAAAAAATGGGATTCTCTCCGGTGACCATTCCCTGGGCTGAAGCCCCGACCGCTGTGGCCACGGGCCTGGTGGACGGTTGGGTCGGTTCCGGTGCGGTCTATATGTATGACCTGTTCAGGGATGTGGCCAAGGTCATGATCGTGACCTATGACAGCCCGGAGACCTGGCATGTCACCTTTAACCTGAAAAAATGGCAGAAACTCCCGGAAGCCTATCAGACCATCATTACCGAGGAAGTGGAAAAAGTCATCAACAAGCACCTGGACCTGGTGGAAAAAGAAGAACTGGACAATCAGGCCAAACTTATCGAAACTGGATGGCAGATCGTCACTCCGACCGATGAAGAACTGGCTGCCTGGAAGGAAAACTGCCTGGAATGCTGGGAGACCTATGAAGAAATCGTCGGTAAGGAAAATATTGAAAAGCTGCTGGAAGAGGTGAACGATTAGAAACTGAAACACCTGATGCAGTCTGAAACGGAACCACTCCTGCCGCCTGAACCTTTGGACAGGCGGCAGGTGTTTTTCACCGGCGGTTGCCGGAACTACTGAAAAAGATGAAACAATGAATACTTCCCAATCCACGCATCCCCTGTACCGTGCCGGGCTGATTCTGGTCCGGATTCAACGGTTTTTTCTGTTTTACCTTTTTTTAATCCTGGTGGTGGCCATGCTCCTGGAGCTGATGGTCCGGTTTTTTCTGAAACAGTCCATATTCGGGCTGTCGGATTTCATCGGGTTTGCATCGGTGTGGCTGTATGCCATCGGTGCGGCTTTGGCTTCTTATGACCGCACCCATATCAAGGCGGAATTCGTGAACGTGTTTGCCAGGTCCGCCCGGGTGAGAAATCTGTGCCGGCTGGTGAGCTCTTTGGTCTCAGCAGGCATGTCGGTTGTCTTCACCAAATGGAGCTGGGACCTATGCGTCTACAGCGTGTCCGTGGGAGAGGTCACCCAGGCTTATCCCGTGCCCAAAGTGTTTTTCAGTCCTCTTTTTTGTGGGCGGCATTCTCATGGTCATTTATTTTCTGTGGGAAGCCGTGGACTGTTTGAATGATTTTAGAAACAATGCGTGACCGGTTCGAAAACGGATCTGTCTGCTGCATAATAATTGCTGCAACATATAGAGGAAACCCATGGAATTTGCGCTGATCGGTTTTGTCGTCTGCCTGGTGCTGATCGTCATTGGTGTGCCCGTGGCCATGGCCTTTGGCGTGCTCACGGTCATACTGCTGTATTTATTCGGGCAGGATGCCGGGTATCTGGTTGAGGTGACCTACAAAAAAGTGGACTCGGTCATTCTGTTTGCCGTGCCGCTGTTTATTTTGTTCGGAACGCTGCTGGATGCCACCGGACTTGCCAAGCGGCTCATCGATTTCGTCAATCTTTTGATGACCCGCTTCCGCAGTGCTTTAGGTGCGGTCACCGTGGTGACCACGGCGTTGTTCAGCTCGATTTCAGGCACGGACTCGGCCGCCATCGCCTGCATCGGAACGGTGATGATCCCGAGGCTGGTAGCCAAGGGGTATCACCGGGGCCATGCCACTGCCTTGGTGGCCTGTTCAGGTATTCTTGGCCAGCTGGTCCCCCCCAGCGTACCCATGATTTTTTATGCCATCATCACAGGGTCCTCTATTTTAGGGGTGTGGTTCGCCACCCTGGGGCCGGCCATTCTCATCGTGCTCATGTACTGCTTTCTCAATGCTTGGGCCGTGCGGAAAATGCCCATTGTCCCGGAAGAAACATTTGATTCATTCGGCGAACAGATGAAACACATCACCAAGGCCGGCTTCCACTGTATTCCGGTGCTGCTGCTGCCGTTTTTTATTTTTGGCTCCTTGTATTCCGGGCTGATCACACCCACGGAAGTGGCGCTCATCGGGGTGTTCTATGTGCTGGCCTTAGGGTTTTATTACCGGGCGCTGACCTGGCGGGAGATCAAGACTGCTGCCATTAGCACGGCCGTGATCAGCGGGGCCGTGACCCTGATGTTTTATTTCACGGAAACCACCAGCAAGATTCTGATCCTGGAAGGGATCACCGATGAACTCGGGGCCTGGGTGGTGGCCAACTCGCCCAACCAGGCCGTAACTCTGCTGATGCTCAATGTGATCCTGCTGCTCATGGGTATGATGATGAACGATTTGTCCGGCACCGTGTTGTCTGCGGGACTGCTGTGGCCCATTGCCTCAGCCGCGGGGGTGGATCCCTACCATTTCGCCGCCATCACCGGAGTAAACCTGGGGCTGGGCACGGTTACACCGCCCACGGCGCCCATGCTGTTTCTGGCCGGCCGGATCGGCAAGAGTTCGGCGGAAGAGTATATCAAGCCGGCCCTGATACTGATGATCGTTGGTATGGTGCCAGTGCTGCTGATAACTACCTACTGGCCGGGCCTGTGCCTGTTCATCCCCAAAGCGCTGGGGTTTATCAAATAGAAAGAGGATGCGCCGGGGCAGAATTCGGCACGAGTCCGGGCATTCACTCAGGAGGGCGGCTTGGAATAAGGTCAATCAGAGTGAGACTCGAACGGGACCGGGCCTGATTCAAGGCCCGGTCTTTATTCATTCAACCCAAGAAACTGTAAGGAAGACAATCAATGGAAAACAAATATGATGCCATTGTCATCGGCGCCGGTATCATCGGCGCCTGCACCGGATTCGAACTGGCCAAAAAAGGCCTGAAGGTGCTCAACGTAGATAAACTGCCGGAAGCCGGCCATGGTTCCACCTCCGGGTCCTGTGCCATCATCCGGCTGCACTACTCCACTCCGGACGGGGTGGCCATGGCCAGGGAAGGCTATTTCTACTGGGTGGACTGGGCCAAATACCTGGGCACGGTGGACGAGACCGGGCTGGTGAAATATATCAACACCGGGTGCATGGTCATGAAAACCCCGAAAAACCACAACTTGAAAAAAGTGAAGGCAGCCCTGGACGAGCTGAGTGTGCCGTACTGGGATTTTGGTCCTGAAGAGATCACGGGCCTGGTTCCCATTCTGGATGCCCGGTCGTTCGGCCCCCCCACCCTGCCCAAAGACCCGCGGTTCGGCACCCCCACCGGGGACCGCATTGCCGGAGCACTGTATATTCCTGAGTCTGGCCTGATCTCCGATCCCAAACAGTCCGCCCACAATGTGCAGCGGGCCTGTGAAGCCAAAGGCGGCAAATTCCTTTTCAATGCAAGAGTGGCGGAGATCCGGAAAAAAGACAACCAGGTGGAGGGCATTACCCTGGCGGATGGCACGGAAATCGACGCCCCGGTGGTGATCAATGTGGCCGGGCCCCATTCCTTCCAGATCAACCGCATGGCCGGCGTGGAAGACGACATGAACATCAAGACGAGGGCGTTACGTCAGGAGGTGTGTCATGTGCCGGCCCCGGAAGGATTTGATTACAACCACCTGGGCACCATCATCTCAGACGGGGATGTGGGATGCTATTCCCGGCCGGAAGTGGGAAACAACATCCTGATCGGATCTGAAGACCCGGAGTGCGATACCCTGGAATACATTGAAGATCCGGACAATTACAACACCGATTTCACCGAACAGTGGACCACCCAGGTGATGAGAGAGGCTCAGCGCATCCCGGACATGCGGATTCCCAATAAACCCAGCGGTATCGTGGATCTGTACGATTGCACCGACGACTGGATTCCCATTTATGACAGATCCAGCCTCAAGGGCTTTTATATGGCCGTGGGCACCAGCGGGAATCAGTTCAAGAACGCCCCTGTGGTGGGGTATCTTATGGCGGAACTGGTCACGGCTGTTGAGAACGGGCATGACCATGACAAAGATCCGGTGCATTTCACAATGAAATACACCAAACGGCCTTGCAATATCGGGTTTTATTCCCGGCTGCGAAAAATCAACCCGGATTCCAGCTTTTCCGTGATCGGCTAAACTCCGGGAACAGGTCATTTTGGGTTTTTAATAAAACCACGAAGCACATAAAGATCACGAAGAAATTTTTTCTTCGTGATCTTTATGCATCCATTGTTGTATCCTCAGGGGGAAGATCAGGTGTTTAGCAGCGTTCATGGTGTTTTTCGCTTTGACGTCATGGTTGTCGCATATTTCATGCCGGTCATAAAAAAATGACCGGCATGAAGTGTGTTCCAGGCAAAATGATCACACCGGGATCAAGCTGACGTAATCAGATGGTGGGTGGGAACCGTTTTTGAGTGCCTGATCCGTCATTTGCCGCAACCGGCCGGACCAGACCCGCGGTCTGTTTTCCATACTTGTTCAGCCCCGTCAGCCAAGTCGTTGTTTTTCTATAAAAAGGGTATTTAATCCAGTCGAACCATTTTTTATTTTTTGGGAAAAAAGGAGAGGTTCCGATTAAAATTCTGTTTGACACCAAGACGGGATACACGGTACAAAATCAAAATGGATATCCAAAAGGCACTGAAATTACTTGATCTTGAACCCGATGCGACCCTGGAGGACGCCCACGCTGCGTTCAAGAAAAAGGCCAAGCAGTTTCATCCGGATAAACTTATGGCAGCCGCGAAAGCCGGTGATGACGGTGAAACAATGAAGGATATCAATGTGGCGTATCTCATCTTGAAAACGGTGCTCAAGCCCGGCACCGGGAAAATAGGGACTCCCCCGCTTCCCGATCCGTTTTCACCGGCCTGCCGGCATCTGGCGGAAAAGCTTCGAAAATGGATATCCGACTGGCAGATCAGTTCCGGACCGGTCCCGCCTGCCCGGCCCGTAACCGGCCAGCAATCCCGGGCACACACGAATCCTTCCCCGGGTACATTTGAAAAGGTGCTCAAACAGTCCATGAGGCGCCGCATGGCCAGTGAAATACGATACAGCGCCTATACCCGGTATCTGGAACTGGAAAGAAAAATGAAGCAGGCCCGGCAGCAAAAGCCGGGAGCCGACTGGGAAGTGGACAGTGTGGAGCCAATATCCCGGATAAAACCGGTGAAATAACCCCCCGTTCCGATCCTTATCCCACTTTTTTTTTGGGCACAAACCGGAGAAATACCCGGTAATTGCCTGAATCGATATCTGCTGGTACATAATAGCCTTCCGGCACCAGCAGCACCATGACCCGCCCGGCCGCGGGATCTTGTCCTGAAGACCGGTTCCGCCGATCCTCCTTTTTTCCCCCGGGCTTCTGGGCCCCCGGCGGGGCGGCCGGACATTCAAAATTCGGGCCTCCACCACCTGGGGCTGATTCGGCAGCCGTTTTCCCGGCGGTCCGATGGGCCGGGGGGCGCCTACGACAAATTCCATATCTACCTCCCCGCACAGGAATACTGTGCGCATGTGACAAGCGTATCTGTTGATCTATCGGCACGGGTGCGTTAAAACTTGAATACCGGGGACACGGCAATTAAGATCTGTCGGCCTGAAGTGCCCGTATTCGTGATGGTCCGAAAATTGCTTGTAATCATCATGGTTTGTTGATATCAGTCGACAGGTACGTGAATGTAACCGACAAAGCGGAGCCATGCCCATGCTTAATGGCAAATCAATTCTTATTACAGGCGGCACCGGTTCATTCGGCAAGGCGTTTGTCCGAATGGTCCTTGACCGGTATCCCGGTGTTAAACGGCTGGTGGTGTATTCCAGAGACGAACTTAAACAGTTTGAAATGTCGCAGGTTTTTTCTGAATCGCACCATACCTGCCTGCGGTATTTCATTGGGGATGTCAGAGACAAGGACCGGTTGCAAAGGGCTCTGGAAGGCATTGATACCGTGGTTCATGCCGCCGCCCTCAAACAGGTGCCGGCAGCGGAATACAACCCGTTTGAGTGCATCAAGACCAATATCCTCGGGGCCCAGAACCTGGTGGATGCCTGTCTGGATAACGGCGGGGTCCGTCAGGTGATCGCGCTTTCCACTGACAAGCCGCCGCCCCCATCAATTTATATGGGGCCACCAAATTGTGTTCCGACAAATTGTTTGTGGCTGCCAACAATATTAAAGGAAAGCGGGATATCCGCTTTTCCGTGGTTCGATACGGTAATGTCCTTGGAAGCCGGGGGTCTGTGGTGCCTTTTTTCCTGGAAAAACGTAAAACCGGTGTCCTGCCCATTACCGATCCGGCCATGACCCGGTTCAGCATCCGGGTGTCGGACGGGGTGGATATGGTGTTCTGGGCCATGGAAAACGCCCATGGGGGAGAGATTCTGGTGCCGAAACTGCCTTCCTACAAAATTACCGATCTGGCCCGGGCGGTGGATCCTGAATGTAAGTGTCAAATTATTGGCATCCGGCCGGGTGAAAAAATTCATGAAGAGATGATCACTGCCAGTGACAGTTTTCACACCGTGGATCTGGGAGACTATTTTGCCATTCTTCCTGCCGCCAGAAGTCAAGGTGCCAAATGTCATGAAAAATACAGTGATTGTCAATGGATCCCGGCCGGCTTTTCCTATTCCAGTGACACCAACCCTGATTTTTTGACGGTTGAACAGCTGCGGCAATTGATCCGGGAGGAAGTGGACCCGAAGTTTCAGGTGGAATTATGATTCCTTATGGCAGACAGCATGTCACCCAAGCGGACATTGACACAGTGATCCGCGTGCTTCAGTCTGATTTTCTCACCCAGGGTCCGAAAGTGCCTTTGTTCGAGCAAGCCGTGGCTGACAAGGTCGGGGCCCAATACGCGGTGGCGGCCAATTCCGGGACCAGTGCCCTGCATATCGCCTGCCTGGCCATGGGGCTTGGCCCGGGGGATAGTCTCTGGACCTCACCCATCACATTTGTGGCATCAGCCAATTGTGCCCTGTATTGCGGTGCCACAGTGGATTTTGTGGACATCGATCCAAACACGTATACCCTCTGCCCCCATGCCCTTGAAGAAAAACTGAAACAGGCAGAACAGGAAAACCGCCTGCCCAAAATCGTCACTCCGGTCCATATGTGCGGGCAGCCCTGCGATATGGCCGCCATCCATGATCTGTCGCAACAATATGGATTCAAGATTATTGAAGATGCCTGCCATGCCCTGGGAGGGCAATATAAAGGGGTGCCCGTCGGCAGCTGTCAATACAGTGATATCACGGTTTTCAGCTTTCATCCGGTCAAACTTATCACCACCGGTGAAGGAGGGATGGCGGTTACCAATGATGCAGAACTCGCCGATCGTCTGTTTCGTTTCCGTTCACATGGGATTACCAGCAACCGGGACCAAATGGTGCCCCGGCCGGCGGATGAGATCTGGAACTACCAGCAGATTTTTTTGGGCTACAATTATCGAATGACTGATATTCAGGCGGCCTTGGGAATCAGCCAACTTGAACAATTGGATGCATTTGTCGCCAGGCGCAGGGAACTGGCCCAGCGATATGGCCGGGTCCTGGCACACCTGCCGGTGACCCTCCCCTTGCAGAACCCGGATGCAGAGTCTGCCTGGCATCTTTATGTCCTCCGCCTGAAGCTGGTTCAGATAGGTAAAAGCCAGAAACAGGTGTTTGCTGGTTTGAGAGAAAAAGGGATCGGTGTCAACCTGCATTATATCCCGGTGCATCTCCAGCCCTGGTACCAGGAGTTGGGATTTGGGCCGGGGCAGTTTCCGGAAGCGGAGCGGTATTACCGGGAAGCCGTCACCATACCATTGTTTTATGCCATGACGGAAAAAGAGCAGGATTGTGTGGCAGCGGGTTTGCAAGATGTGATTTGAATGATACGGAGTGCATCAGGCTTTTGAACGGAATAGGAAATATGATGAGCCTTATTTTATTGCGGAAGTTTCCAGCAACCATCACCGAGATCTGGATCGATGTCTGAAATTTATTGACACTGCCGCAAAAATGGGGTGTGACGGAGTTAAATTTCAACTGTTCAAAATCGATGATTTGTTTGCCCCGGAAATATTGATAAAAAGCCAACTGCACCGGGATCGCAAGAAAAGGATTTTGACAAACCGTTTTTTGAGCTGATAAGACGAGAGGAGGTTCAGACAGGGAAAAAGAATGCTGTTGGCTACAGAGATCCTGGCATTGATCCCGCTGAGCTTTCTGCTGATACTGCCGATATCAAACCGCCTGAGAGATGCCATCTCCGATCAGCAGCTTTTTAAACTGTTTATGCAGCGGATACACATAAACATCCTTTATTTTGTCATGCTTCAGATGCTTGTGTCCCTTTTTGGACGTGCCTTTGGTCTCGCCCACACGAATCCAGTTGGATGCCTGATAGCAGATACCTTTGAACCGGTCCTGCTCCACAAAGGTCTCCAGCAGGTATAAGGGAAAGTGATACACCTTATGCCAGTCATCACTGATCCGCTTGATGTTCAAGGCCAGAATCCTGGAAGCCAGGCACTTGACAGTGACCCAAGGAAGAATCAGATACCGGGTATTGTTGGCTATATAATGAAGACGTTCGTTTTTAACCGGTTTTGGCCATCCGACGAACCGCTCCCTGGATTTGACAGCCCAGGCAGCCGACCCCCAGCCGATGCAGGCCAGGGGCACATCTCCGGCAAACGCCATGTACTTGAGATGATTGCCCACAATCTGGGAATACCCAAGATAATGAAATTGATCCACCAGGCTGTTGTAAAGGGGTTCATGTTCTGTGTACCGGACCATCTCTACCCTGACAGGACCCAGCTCTTTGAGGGTGCAGTTGATGGGGGTCTGGACCACATGGATAATGGTGGTGGTTCTACCGATGTTTTTGGGGGTGAATCGGCTTGGCGGATAATCGATCAGGCCTTTTCTGTGCAGGGTCAACAACAGTTCCCGGCAGGCCATGTCCTTGAGCCGGCCGCTGGGCTGAACCCAGTTCCAGTGCCTGCAAAGCTCCCGGGAAATATGGGTCCGGCCCTTGTCCCAGTGCTCGTTAACCACGGCCTGGATGATGGGCAGATCTTCGGCGGTAATTTTGCGGTTTCTGATGATTAAAGGTTCCATGAAAAAGCTTATAGCAAAAAGAAAATAAAGACGCCAGCAAAAAATGCATGAATTTGAAAAAAAATAGCTGACCTTACCAAGGAGTGAAGACAAATGGCGATGACGGCGATGGGTCAAAGGTGGGTTGAAATTAAAATTTGTGGGTTGAAACGGGTTGGGTTTATGCGGCTCCGGCAGTATTAAACAGCCTCTTCCTATCTGGCCGGGTATGGGGCAGGTAGATCATGAAAAGGTAATTCAGGAAATCCTGAAAATTTTGGGAAATACGGATCCCGGCTAAATCCCTGGCCCGGTAATACCGATAGATAGGTCATTACCGGACAACACCCGCCAGTTTCTGCAGATTCCGGGATCGGCGGTGTTGGGACCCATACCCATGACCGGAACAAAAACGTTTATCTTTTGAACCTTAAAGGAAGGGCTGTATGTCAAACCAAATCAAGTCCGACAGTAATAGCTCTGGAAATAGACTGCTGGAGACCATGCTGGGCGATCTATCCAGTGCTCCGGCCCAATACCGGCCGACTAATTTCTGGTCGTCCGTGTTGAACCAGGTGACTGACGTCATAAAGCAGTACGGCATAGAATCCTTTCGCGATGAATCTGCAATAACCTGCTTTGTTCCCCACTATACAGATCAGGAAAAACAGTATTTTATTTCAGCCATCGAAGATTACCGAATATTCCTTGCTGCGGATCCCAACACCAGACCGGATCTCAGGCATATCAGCGAAAGCACGGAAGGTAATCCAACCCAGCATTATGTCTTTGACGGGAAAAATTACAGCCGCTCCATGCTGAACTATCTGAAAGGACTGGCTTTTCTGAAAAAAACAGTGGGTACATCTTCCATCCGGCGGGTCCTGGAAATAGGGGGCGGCTACGGCACCCTTGGTGAAATTTTCCTGAAAAGCGACTACGACAACAGCGTTTATATTGACGTTGATATCCCACCGGCAGCGTATGTTGCAACACGATATCTCCAGAAAGTGTTTGGCGAAAACTCAATCCTGGATTACTCACAGACCCGTCACCTTGACGTCATTGACCTGTCCCAGATTGAACAAAACCACAGGGGTGCGGTCTTGATGCCCTGGCAGATCCCGGCTGTCAGGGGCGAAGTGGATCTTTTTGTCAATTTCTTTTCATTTCAGGAGATGGAACCTGATGTCGTTGAAAATTATGCCCGGTTCGTTGACAGCTGCAAACCGGCCTACCTGCTTTTAAGGAACCAGAGGGAGGGAAAAAACCTGGCGGAAAAACCCGGTGAAATAGGCGTCCTTGAACAAACAACCCGGAAGCACTACATACGGTTTTTTAAAAATTATGACTGCCTTGCCATTGATGCGGGAATCTTTGGCTGCATTAAGGGAGAATTTGAATCTGAAGTCATGATATTCCAACGTAAGCAGGGAGTAAACTGATCCCTTTAGAATAACGCATCTTTTACCCGGTTTGGACGTTGACAAAGAAATAGTTGATGTGCATGAAGTTCCGGTCCAGGGCATTGGCATTAAAAGGAAACACACCATGGTGGAAATAAACAAAACAACGGCAATTATTCAGGCCAGAATGCTCTCAAGGCGATGCCCGGGAAAAGTGATGCGGGAAGTCGTGGGCAAACCCTTGATCGGCCATATGCTGGATCGTCTCCGGCAGTCAAAACATATTTCAGATTGTGTGGTTGCAACATCCGTTGACAGCTCAAACAATCCCCTGTGCGACTATCTTGAAAAAAATAATTTCAAGGTTTTCAGGGGGAGCGAAGATCATGTATTGGAGCGGTTTTACCGTGCAGCCAAAAAATTCGGGGGGGAGACCCTGGTCAGGCTGACAGCGGACTGCCCGTTGATTGACCCTGCCATTGTTGATGAATACATCAGAACCTATTTTGAGAAAAAGGTCGATTTCATTCACCCCCATCCCAGTTTTGCGGTGGGTCTGGATGCGGAAGTTTTCAGCTTTAATGCCCTTGAAGAAGCATATAACAATGCAACACTGAAATCTGAAAAAGAGCACATCACCCAATACTTTTTCAACAACCCCGACAGGTTCAATAAAACACACCTGGAAAATAGTGTTGATGACAGTAAATACCGGATAACCGTTGATGAGGAAGTTGATTTCCTTGTTGTAAAGCAGATATTCGAAGCACTGTACACAGATGAGAACACGGTATTCGGATTTGATAAAATCAGGCAGTTCCTGGACGAACATGAGGATGTGTTTAATCTGAACGCTTCCATAATCCGGGGAGAAGGCCTGTTGATATCACTGGAGGAAGATAAAAAGGAGGCAAAAAAAGACCGGAGTGGATGCGAGGGCAAACAATGAAAAAACTGATTCTGTTCGGAACCGGTGAAATTGGGGAGATGGCCCTTTATTATTTTACCCATGACAGTCCCTATGAGGTGGTTGCATTTTCGGCAGACGACGATTTTGTGACGGAAGATTCCTTTTCTGGTCTTCCGCTAGTCGCGTTTTCCAGGCTGAAAGACACCTACCCCCCTGAAGAGTATCATGCCCATGTTGCCCTGTCGTTCAATAAAATGAATCAGACCCGTTCTGAAAAATATTTCCAGGTTAAAGAACTGGGCTATACCCTTGCCAGCTACGTATGCTCCAAGGCAGTAACCTGGCCGGACCTCACCATTGGTGACAACTGCTTTATCCTGGAAAACCAGACAATACAGCCCACGGTGAAGATCGGCAGCAATGTCATGATATGGAGTGGAAATCATATCGGCCACAGGACCGTAATAGGCGATCATACCTATATCAGCAGCCATGTCTGCATCTGTGGATTTGTGAAAATCGGGACCCATTGCTTTATCGGGGTGAATTCATCCATAAGGGATTTTGCCGTCATCGGCAACAGTGTGTTCATTGCCATGGATGCTTCCGTCCAGACAGATATCAAAGACGGCTCTGTGGTTCTTGGTGCACGGTCAAACGTATTTGACAGGGACTCTGACACTGCAGACAAAGTTCTGAAACGATTTTTTAACTGGTGAAGCAAATAACCGGGATAGGGAGATACCATGACTGAGTTTAACTATGAGCAGGAAACAAAAATTGATCCATCCATCATTAAAAATCGGGAGACACTTTACGAGTTGTTTAAAAAAAGGCCGATGCCAGTTGACCAGCTGCTGATAAATCCGGGGTTGTTTATGAGAAGCGGTGTGCTGACAAAAATTCTCTTTGTCAATGAACTGTATGAAATGATCCTTCATATACCCGGAATCATCATGGAGTTCGGTATCTGGTGGGGGCAGAACATTGCCCTGTTTGAAAACCTGAGGGCAATCTATGAACCGTTCAACCAGAACAGGCGGGTTGTCGGATTTGATACGTTCGAAGGCTACCAGAGCATCTCGGACAAGGACAAGGAAAGCGAAACAATCAAAGAAAGAGGTTATACGGTTTCTGAGAACTACAAGGACTATCTTGAACAGCTCATAGCCTATCACGAGAGCAACAATGTCCTGTCAAATATCAAAAAGCACTCATTGATTAAAGGCAATGTGATTGAGACCGTTCCACAATTTTTTAAAGACAACCCCGAAACCATAGTGGCTGCCGCCTATTTTGACCTTGCATTGTACGAGCCCACCCTGGCCTGTCTTGAAGCCATCAAACCCAACCTGGTCAGGGGAAGTGTTGTAATGCTGGATGAACTCAACTGGAAACGGTATCCCGGAGAAACCATAGCCTTCAAAGAAGCGTTTAAGAATGAAAAGTTTACCCTTAAAACATCCAGGTATATGCCGGACAGGACATTCCTGATTATGGATTAACACTGGCCATCCGGGTTTAAACAATGATCACGTCAATCGTCTTCAGAGCAGAGGCATCAAATGAACTGGGTCTTGGCCACATGTTCCGGTGCCTTAATTTCTTCCGCTCTCTTGATATGGAAGCAACACCGTGTTTTGTTATGCGGGAGTGCCCGGGCAAGGAAAAAATTACCCGGGTATTAACCGATAATGGCTGGCAGGTTTATTTCCTCCCCCGGTACGCCGATCCTGAAACCGATGCTGTTAAAACAGCAGAAATTGCTGAGAATCACCATGCGGGACTGGTGGTAACCGACTTGTGCCACCGGTATTGTATAGCAAACCCGTACTCCCTGGTCTCATACCACAGGCAGTTGAAACAGCTTTCATATGCCTTTGTATTAAGCATAGAAGATTGCCGGATGTCCGGTTTTTCGAGCAATGCTGCTGTTATCTGGAATTCAAATGACAGTTCAGCCCTGGAAGCCGCAGCCCTGGACGACTGCCGGATTCTGGCGGGGACACGCTATTTTATCTGTGACCCGAAATTTTCCTGTTTTGATCCTGCAAGGGCAGAAATTCGAAAAAACGCCCATAGAATACTTGTTTGTATTGGTGGCAGCGACCCAAAAAAGGTCACCTTGGAAGTAGTAAAGGCCATAAAGAAATTAGATATCCCGGCAGTCAAAACCAGGGTAATTACCGGCAGCGGTATGTCGAAAAGCCTGACAGAAGACATAGACCGCCTCGCAGGGGCCGCCGGCAATATCGATATTATCAAGCAGACAAACGAGATGGTTGACCAGTTGAACTGGGCGGATATTGCGGTGGTCGGTGAAGGTTTGCTAAAATATGAGGCAGCCATAACGGGCACCCCTAGCCTGATGATTCCCCAGTTTGACCATGACAGTATTCCCATTATGGAATTTTTGAAAATCGGATGCTCTCGCTGCATCAACACCATTGAAGAGACAGGAATTGCGCGTGCTTTATCCGAACTGCTGCAGAACCATGACACCCGGAAAACCATGTCGGCAAATGGGCTTGACGTCGTTGACGGTAAAGGAATGCAGCGTATCTACTCATCTGTTTTAAAGGAGCTGTTCAAAGGCCGGCAATGAGGATTAATCCGGATATTTCACCAGCCCTGCCAACTATTGTGCTGGTAATCGCCCAAGTGTGCTGATAATAAAGACATTCATATAAAAAGAACAATTATAAAAAGAATGAAAAAATAAAAGGCCAAGCAATGAAATGGACTAAAAAAGGATCGATCTTCAGGCCCGACCCGGAATTCCCGTGGATGAAGACCTATGCCTGGGCCCCTACTGCCGAACAGATTGATGATGATATATTCAAAGTTTATTTTGGCGGCCGCAATGCTGACAACATGACACAGACAGGCTGGTTTACCTTCAATATCAATAATCCGGAAACCGTTCTGGATATTTCCCGGGAACCGATTCTGAAGTTAGGCCCCCTGGGCAGCTTTGACGACAGCCTTATTCTCAGTTGTGCTGTTGTAAACCACGATGATAAAAAATATCTGTACTATGTGGGATGGATGCAGGGGAAGCGGGTACGCTACTACCCTGCCTTGGACTGGCCATATCTTCCGACAACGGGAAAACGTTTCAAAAACATTCACGGCGCCCATGATAGAGCGGTCCGATAACGATCCTTATGGTATGGCATCGCCTTTTGTCCTATATGATAACGGCACCTGGCATTTGTGGTATGCCAGTTACAGAAGATGGGAACTCAGGGGTGACGAGCCCTGGCCCCACTACGAGATACGCTATGCGCGCTCAACGGACGGTGTCAATTGGGCCTGCCGGAACAGGCGATGTATTGGATCCGAAGACCAGGAAGCGGTGGCCCGTCCCTATATACTGAAAGAAGACGGTGTTTTTAAAATGTGGTATTGCTACCGCATAAAATACGGAAACTATACCATTGGATATGCTGAGTCCGTCAATGCAGAAGACTGGGAGCTTATGCCGGACAAGGTTGGAATTGAACTGTCAGACTCGGGCCCGGACTCTTTAATGATGGCCTATCCCTGTGTTTTTAATCACAGGGGAAAGAAGTATATGCTATACAACGGTAATAATTTCGGCGAGGAAGGGATATGCATGGCCGTTGCCGATCAGCCTGTTTAATGCCAGGGGAAAAACGCCTATGAAAACAATTATCATGCAGCCCACATATCTGCCCTGGATCGGCTATTTCAGCTTGATACATCAGGCCGATTATTTTGTTTTCCTGGACAATGTGCAATTTGAAAAACAGAGCTGGCAGCAGAGAAACCGGATCTTGGGCCAAAACGGGCTTGAATGGATAACTGTCCCGGTATTGATAAAAGGTCGTTTCGGACAGCTGATCAGGGATGTTGAAATCAGCTCCAACGAATTTTACACTAAGCATATCAAGCAGATACAGCAGAATTACCGGTGTGCCCGGTATTATGATGACTATGCCGCAGAATTATTTGACCGCTTTGCCGAATACGGGAAAAAACCTTCGCTGTGCAACCTGAATATCGCATTAATCGAATGGTTCAGCAGAAAACTGTGTCTGAACACGCAGTTCATACGGGCATCGGACCTGAATGCCGGCGGCAGGCGCTCTGAGAGGCTGATCAATATCCTGAAAGAGCTGGGCTCAAGCCTCTACATTTCACCCATGGGATCTGTGGAGTACATCAGGCAGGACTACCCGATTTTTAAAAGCAGTAACATAACAGTCTTATTTGAAAACTATGTTCACCCTGAATACAGACAGGTTTATAATGAGTTTACACCCTTTGCATCCATCGTTGACCTGCTGCTGAATGAAGGCCCTGACAGTTTATCCGTTATAGTTTCAGGCCAAAAAGACAATCTTACACTAAAAGAGATATCAATATGGGTAAAATAACAATCGGATCACGGCTTATCGGTGAGGGGCACCCAGCTTACATTATTGCAGAAATGTCCGCCAATCATAATCAGGATTTTAACCGTGCCGTTGAGATAATATCTGCAGCAAAAGATTCCGGAGCCGACGCCATAAAACTCCAGACATACACGCCGGACACCATCACACTTAACTGTAGAAATGACTTTTTCCTGATCAAAGGCACCATCTGGAACAACCAGAACCTGTATGAACTGTATGAAACAACACATACACGATGGGACTGGCACGCTGAACTGCAGAAAATAGCCCATGACAAGGATCTTGATTTTTTTCAACACCCTTTGATTTTTCATCCGTTGACTTTTTAAAACAAATGGATATCCCGGGATATAAGGTGGCATCGCCGGAGCTTGTGGATATACCACTCCTTAAAAAAATAGCCTCTGCCGGCAAACCGGTAATCGTATCAACCGGAATGGGAACATTAAGTGAAATAGACACTGCCGTCAGAACCATAAGAAATACGGGAAACAACCAGATAGCTCTGTTGAAGTGCACCAGTGCATACCCTGCCCTGCCGGAAGAGATGAATCTTAAAACCATTGAACACCTGTCGTCCACATTTGATGTTCCCGCAGGACTGTCAGACCATACCCTGGGAATTGAAGTGCCCATAGCCGCCGTGGCCTCCGGTGCTTCAATTATTGAAAAACATCTCACATTATCGAGGGATGACGGGGGACCGGATTCAGCCTTCTCATTGGAACCTGCTGAATTCAAAGCCATGGTTCGGGCTGTGAGAATTGCTGAAAAAGCTATGGGACAGGTTAAATACGGTGCTACGGAACAGGAGTCCATCGGAAAACAATACAGGCGATCTCTCTTTGTAAGTGCGGCCATGAAAAAAGGCCAGATATTTTCTGAGGATAATATAAAAAGTGTCCGCCCGGGACATGGCCTGCCTACTGTCTTTGCAACGGATATAATCGGACGAAAGGCCCGGACCGACATAGAAAAAGGGACACCTTTAAGCTGGGAACTGGTTAACTGAAAATTGTTTGAACCGGGCATTTCAACTACAACCCTTTGCAAGCCCGGATAGTTCATGAAAATTGAACCATCCGGATCGACTGCGGCATCATG
>LQAE01000090.1_pt1 | contig 42523 bp, 38 predicted proteins | sample 1535771 | NCBI WGS metagenome assembly LQAE01 (sample SAMN04331582, study PRJNA305678) | bioreactor metagenome | isolation source: bioreactor_1 inoculated with Wadden Sea sediment 1st replicate of a... | place: Germany:Bremen
ATTTGTTACAGCATTTTGACCATTACATAGTCGTCGTATCCTTTAGGGCAATCCTTAATAATCATTCTGACTTCATACCCTTTTTTAATGTAAAAGTCCTTTGCTTGGAAGGTTGCAGTGCCTAAATAAGAACGTTTTATGCCACTTCCCTTTGCTTCATTCTCAAGTAAGTCCATCAATTTCCATGCGATTCTTCTACCTCGGTAATTCTCATCCACCCAGATTCTAGAAATGTATAAATAGTCATGCATTACAGTTCCTGAAATACCCCCAACGATTTTTGACTCATCAAATACTGCATATTGAATGTCACTACTGTTTTTGTCAATATTATGTTCATTGTTAAACGCATCTGTCATAGTAGACAGTATTTTGCTATAGTCTTCAATAACTTTTCTAGACGTTATAACTTTTCTCGATTCATCTACTTGATTATTCATTAAATCAATAGGCTTCATGTTCATATTGACTAGAACACTTGTATTTCTTCCAGTTGGCATCTCTTCATAAGTACCAATTACTTCAAATCCAGCTTCAATTAAATCTGAAGTTACTGACGCGACACAGGTTTCATACGTAACACCAACTGCTGTTCTCTCAAACTTGATATAAACTTCATTCATCAATTGCTTGAGCCCTGCTATATCTGGATAACACATGTCTGAAACAAAGACCCAGTCCCATCCCATTTCACATTGAAGCCCACCTATAAACTCATCATTATCAAGTAAATATACATTATAGCTTTCAGATGGTTTTTTTCCAGTGTATTTTTCATTATAAGACACCAAACCAGCGCCAATTTCCTTTGTGTATTCAAGTTTATCGTCTTTCACATAGTTTAATTTATCCAGCTTATAATATAATGTATTGGTCTTCTTATTATCTAAAAGTTTTGCGACACCATCTTTAGCAAATTGGAATTTAAATCTGCATTTTTCAATAACTTTTTTAGATTGAGGATTATCATGGTAGTGTCCACACCATAATCTATCTACTTCTAACTCATCAAAAGCATAGGTTATACACTTTCTTACGGCTTCTGGCATTATTCCCAGTCCCCAGTATTCAGAGCTTAGAACAAATCCTAGTTCACGCTGTTTCATACTTTTGAGAGTTTCATCAGGTGACCTATCATGTATACCAATACTTCCAATGACTCTCCCACTCTCCTTATATTGAATCGCATACACTTCTTCGGATTCTATAAACATTTCTATAACACTTCGACTCTTCTCTAAGTTTTCGTGTGGCTTCCAACCAGCCATCGGGCCAACCAATTCACTGCTTGCCCATAAATACATATCTTCTGCATCTGATTGTTTCCACTCTCTTAGAATCAGTCGCTTCGTCTCAAGTTGCTTCATAAATTTTTCCCCACTTACATCAATTAATCATCCATTCAATTTTTTTTAACGTTGACAGTATATATTTCTATGTCGCTTTGGGGATTCCTTTATTTTATTCAAATAAATTTGATTTTTAGTGGTTTTAGCTTAACTCAATTCCAAATTCATCACTTTCTTTAATTTCAACTTCTAAGCTATGGGTGCACGCCTTTAAGTCAGGTAAACATAAACCCATCCATTTTTGATATTTGGTCGAGATTTTTAAACGCATTAAATTATCTTTCATTGAAAGATTTCTTTGTGTTTTATATTTCCTAGCCGCACTAAGAATTTCTTTTATTTCTGTACACAATCCAATGAAGTCTTCGTTCACCTTGCTCTGAATATCCCATGTTAAATTGTGAATCGAATTCGTTTTTTCGAACGTTTCGAAGAAGTTCAAATAAATTTCCTCTGTTATGTGCGGTGTAAAAATGCTATACATTTTCAAAATACCAAGAGTGACATAGTATAGTGCATTTCGTCCTGAAGTAATGGAGCTTTCTTCATACAATTCAGTCTTGTATAGTCTATCCTTAACATACTCGAGATAGTTGTCACAAAAGTCCTTCCAGAAAAACTCGTCAATTATATTCCTTGCAAGTCCAACTTCATATTGATCCAAGTATCTTTTCGCTTGATGTAGGCATTCGAGGTATCGTTCCACAATCCATCTATCCATTTCAAGTATTTTTTCTGGTTCAAAACGGTCAAACTCTGATAGCTGCATCATGGCAAATTTAGAAGCGTTCCACATTTTCGTCATGAACCTTTTGGACTGTTTAAGTTCACCTTCGTCAAACATTGTGTCTGTTCCAAGTCGTGAGTTTGCCGCCCAATATCTTATGGCATCTGCAGAATAGGTTTCAATAAGGTGAAGTGGTGACGAAGTCGCGTTATTCTTTGACTTACTAATTTTTTCACCTTTCTTCGCAAGTACAAATCCACAAATCATAATGTCCTTCCACGGAATTCTATTATGATGTTCATGGCTTTTCGCTATAGTGTAAAATGCCCATGTTCTAATTATTTCATGGGCCTGTGTTCGAAGTGACATTGGTCCAATATATTCCCGTTCGTCATTTTCCTGCCACTTCCGATTAATCTCTGGCGTTACAGACGACGTAGCCCACGTATCAAAAACAGCTGTTTCTGGACTAAACTCAGTTGATCCACAAGAACATGCTGATTCAGGGGAATCTGTCATTGGGTTGATCGGTAACTTGTCCATATCTGCGAAATAAGGCTCTTCACAGTTTTTACAGTACCATATTGGGATAGGAACACCATAGAATCTTTGTCTTGAAATGCACCAGTTCCATTTTAAATTTTCAACCCATGTAATATATCTTTTTTTCATATGTGCAGGATGCCAATTGATTTCATTTGCTGCTTTAAGATAATCATCTTTATGGCTGAGAATATCGATATACCACTGTTTTGAAGGTATTATTTCGATAGACGTCCCACAACGATCATGGATAGAAACTGTGTGATCAATCTCTTCACTTTTCATTAATAGCCCAGCTTCTTCAAGCCTTTCAATCATCATTTTTCTTGCCTTTGTGCAGTATAGTCCACCTATCAAAGGTATATCGCTTTGAATATGACCTGTGTCTGTAATGACCTTTTTATATGGCAAGTTGTATGTCTTAAACCATTCTAAATCTGTTGTGTCACCGAATGTACAGCACATTACAATGCCTGTTCCTTTATCCATCTGAACGTGCTCGTCAGCAAGAATGGGTACTTCAAAATTGTAAAGCGGAACTGTGCACATCTTTCCTATTAGGTGTTTGTTTTTCTTATCATCGGGGTGAACAAAAATGGCTACACATCCGTAAAGGAGTTCTGGACGTGTTGTTGCAATTTGAATATCTTCTTCACCCACCTTAAATATCATCGTATTGAATGTTGTAATTTTATCTTTTGATTCTAATTCCGCTTGTGCAATAGATGTTTGGCAATGTGAACACCAAAGTACAGGACTTTCATCCAAATAGGCCTTTCCAGCTTTTGCGAGTTCTAAAAATGATATTTGAGAAATTCTCTGTGACCTTTCATCAATCGTTCTATATTCGAGATCCCAATCACAACTGAACCCCATACTTTTCCAAAGTTCTTTGAACTCATTTTCATACTTTTTTGTTGATTTGAGACAGTGCTCAATAAACTTTTCGCGTGGTAAATCTCTTGCAATGATGTCAAGCTCTCGTTCAACCAACCTTTCAGTTGGCAATCCATTATCATCAAATCCAAATGGATAAAAAACATTTCGTCCTAACATTCTCTGGTATCTCGCAATCATTTCAGCCTGAGTATATGAGAAAATATGACCAATATGAATTTTCCCGCTAACCGTTGGCGGAGGTGTGTCGATTGAGTAGACTTCGCCATCATCCTCATTATTAAATTTATATATATCGTTGTCAGCCCAATACTTCTGAATTTTTGACTCTGTTTCTTTGAAATCGTACTTCTTTTTCAACATAATATTCCCTCCTTGTTAGACTTTATACAAAAACATAAAAAGCTCCGTCCTATAACAATAGGACGAAGCTTATATCTTCGTGGTACCACCTAAATTCATGCCACTGGCATGCACTCTGTCCAGTACGGGATTTCTCCGATACCAGCTCCCCTATAACGGTGGGACTCCGACACAACCTACTCTTACTATTTCAGCGTGCAATTCTAAGGCTACCTTCCTTAACACCTTCATGAAGACTTTCCACCTGACATCTTCTCTCTGTTTTTCGTGAGTTAAGTACTCCTCCTCGTCACAATCTTTGTATATTCAGTTTCTATTTGTTTAGATACTAGCAGAGAAATTTTAACCTGTCAAAACTTTTCGAAATTTAGCATATATATTAAAAAAAAGTATACTATCCAAGCCAGAACATTTTTTCGCCATGTTCCTTGAGCCAATTTCGTTTTACTTTGTAGTCTGGAATCATTTTTTCAACAAGATTCCAGTACTCCTTAGAATGATTCATATGATAAAAGTGGCACAGTTCATGTACTACGACGTACTCTAGAACAGAATCTGGCGCCATTGATAAACGCCAGTTAAAATTAAGATTACCCTTTGAACTGCAGGACCCCCACCTTCTTTTCTGATCCTTAATTCGTATTACATTTGGACTCAGGTTTAGAGTCGTAGACCATTTTTTTGTAAAGTCTAACACCTTTCGGCGTGTGTTCTCTGTATACCAATCTAGAAGTAAACTGGATATTCTCGCTTCATCTTCACGCCATTCATCTATAATTTGAACTCTTAATTGATCTTCAGTACGCTCAACAGGATAATCACCTGCATGACACCCAATACTCAATGTAACCATATTGCCTGCATCAAGTACTTTTTCACCATGCTGAAGTTTCGGTTGACTCTTAACTTTCTCAGAAAGCGACTCTAATTTTTCAAGAATCCACTCTTCTTTTGATTTTACCGCTTCAAAAATCCACGCCTTGGTTGCAGTTTTTGGTGCAAGTACCCGAACTCTGCCATCAGGTTTTATTTGAATTTCAAGGCTTTTCCTTTTTCTATATTCGATTTCCATGACACTCATGATTTCATTTTTTATATTGTCTTTCACTAGATATTTACTCCTTTAATAAGGCTCTTTACTTTAAATTGATGATATTTACACTCATAATGAGTATAATAATTAGTGAGACGAATGAAAAGGAGGAATTTCTTAATGAATGAAAATGTACAGTGGGTTGTAGATAAAAAAGTGGAACGAACAATTAATGCTTTAAAGAAAAACAACATGGGCGGATACTATGTAAAAAACCATAATGAGCTTCATAACTTGTTAAATGAACTCATACCGAATGGACAAACCGTGTCTTTTGGTGGTGCTATGACACTATTTGAAACAAATACTCTGAATTGGCTAAGAAATCAGAACTTAGATCTTCTTGATCGATACGCTGAGGGTTTGACACCTGATGACATTAAACAAATGTATAGAGATGCTTTTTCTGCTGATACCTACCTAACAAGTACGAATGCTATTACTGAAGATGGTGAACTTTATAATGTTGATGGTAGAGGCAACCGTGTTGCTGCAATGATTTATGGCCCCGATCAAGTCATTGTTATTACTGGTACAAATAAAATTGTTAAAAATCATGAGGAAGCTGTTGAAAGAAATAGACGAATGGCTGCACCTGCGAATGTTAAACGATTAAGTCGTAAAACACCCTGTGCTTCATTGGGCTATTGCACAGACTGCGAAAGTCCTGATCGTATCTGTAATGCCTTTGTTACAATTAGTAAGCAATTTGACAAAGATCGTATTAAAGTAATCTTTGTTGATGGCCAGTACGGGTATTAAAACATACATAATTAGCACCGATCGCCCACTTATAGACATTCTACATATGGTGGGCGTTTTTCATAAGATTTGCGCAATCGCTTGCGCAGTTCTTATATGATTTATTTCCAATTTGTCTTCCAAAATACAATTTTATCTAATATTTTTGGAATTTTGTGATAACATTGTATCGAAAACGTGCAACCGTTTTCACAAAATCTTAAGGAGGTATTCTATGTTAACCCAAGTACTAAAAAGAACTCAATTTCTAAAGAAAGGCGCAGCAGTTATAACCGCTCTTCTTCTATCGGTTTCATCTAGCGCAGCATTTGCTGCAGATTCATTTAGCGCCAACCTTATGGCTCCACTTCATGTAGAAGACTGGAGCGCTTTTGAATATGAGCTCGAAATGGCCAATGATATGGGTGCAGATGGGATCAGTGTCGATGTCTGGTGGGGAGATGTCGAGAAAAATGGTGACAATCAATTTGACTGGTCTTACTACGATACAATATTCCAAAAGATTGAAAACGCTGGTTTAAGAGTTGTTCCGATTATGTCTTTCCACCAATGTGGTGGTAATGTAGGCGATGACTACACATCATATTTACCGTCATGGGTGTGGTCAAAGTATGCTGGTACAGCATATAATGGCATGACTCTAACAGAAAACGACTTGAAGTACGTAAGTGAACTTGGCAATGTTAGCAATGAGTATATGTCATTATGGGTTGATGATGTTGTTCAAAGCGAGTATTCTGACTTCATGAACGCATTTGAGTCACAGTATGGAAATAAGGCAAACCTATTCATGGAACTCAATGTAAGTTGTGGCCCAGCTGGTGAATTACGCTACCCTTCTTACAACAGCCATGATGGTGGAAATCAATACAGTGGTTATCCCAACAAAGGGTACCTGCAAAGCTATTCTGATATAGCTAAAAAGGATTTCAGAGAAGCTATGGTTTCAAAATACGGCTCACTTTCTGGTGTTAACCAAGCATGGGGACTGTCTCTTGCAAGTGAAAACGAAATCAATCCTCCTTCTGATGGTGGCGCATTCTTCTACGACGCTTCTAAACCCTATTTAAACTCACAGTATGGAAAAGACTTTATTTCGTGGTACAACGATGAACTAACACAACATGGTTCGAGAATGCTAAACTACGCTGATGCAGCGTTTAATGGATCCCTTGACAATATTCCTCTTGGAATAAAAATCCCTGGTGTCCACTGGCAAATCAATAACAGTGAGTATCCAAGAACAGCTGAAATAAATGCTGGTCTGATTTCAACAGATTTTTCAGCTGGTAACAATTACGGTTATAGCTCCATTTTGAATATGGTAGCTGCCTTCAACAGTCCAGTAACACTGCACTTCACCTGCCTTGAAATGGGCGACTTCAATAGTGAATCTACGTCAAAACCAAAGTCCCTTGTTGGTTGGATTGGTGACGCAGCTCATGCTTTGGGGATAGATCTCAAAGGTGAAAATGCTCTGAATGGTGGTAATGACAATTCGGACTTCTGGAGCAATATTAATGATGCAATTAATTATCATAACTACTCTGGACTGACAATGCTTAGAGTGAATGATGGTGTGTATGGAGAATCAAATGCTTACTTTAGAAAACTGGCAAATGATTATGACAACCATACGAATCCAGTCGTTTCTTTCAGAGTTCATGATGCAAACACAAGTTTTGGTGAAAATCTGTATGTTGTTGGAAACCACGCCTCTATAGGTGATTGGAATGCTGACAACGCTTTACCAATGTACACATATAGTTATCCATCATGGACGGCATCTTCGGAAGATATTCCTAACGGAACTAATTTAGAGTTTAAGTTTATTAAAAAGAACGGTTCTAACGTTGTATGGGAATCTGATATTCAAAATCGTACAATTTCACTTACTAATGACTTTGTATATGATGGAAATTGGAACCAGTAATCTGCTTTGTTTCGATCCTTCACAATTTGGTATAAATCTAATACATACAATTGATATTGGTTTTCAATTATTAAAATGTAAATCATAACTATACCAAGCCAAAAGGAGGAGAAACCGTTGGCAAATCAAAATTTATTCAGTCAAAGATGCTTTGCATGCTCTATTGATACACCCCCTATGGATGCAGAAGGCATTAAAGATCTTATTGAAGAACTCGAAGCTGGCTGGAAAGTCGTCGACAATAAGAAAATAGAAAAATCATTCCGTTTTAAGGATTTCAAAGGGGCTTTAGAGTTTGTAAATCTTGTTGGAGAGGTCGCAGAAGAAGAAGGACATCACCCAGACATTCAACTTGCCTGGGGTATGGTTCACATAAGTCTTATGACACATAAAATTAAAGGTCTTAGTAAAAATGACTTTATTCTTGCTTCTAAGATCGATCAGATTCCAAAAGAAAAAACGCTTATGAGTTATATGCCATAAGACGATTACAGTACTAAAAAGCTGCCTCAGTTCTACAAACTGAGGCAGCTTCATTTTCATCTGTATATGATCTAATAAAACACTACTCTAAATAATCGGTAATGACAGAGTTTGCTATGTCCATTCCATAATCCGTTAGGCGCAAATGTCCCTTGTCTATAACAATTAACCCTTTTTCAAGCTGACTGTTTACTATAGTACTGTATTTTTTTTCAAGGCTTTCACCAAACCGAATTTCATAGTCCTTAAGGTCAACCCCTTCATTTAATCTAAGACCAAGCATAATGTATTCAAATGCAGCATCTTCTTTCGATATAACCTCTTCAGTCATAATTGGACGCTCACCCTTATCAATACACGCCTTGTAAGACAACCAATCAATGAAATTACCCTCACGTTTTCCATTCACATACCCGTGAGCAGCCATCCCAGCGGCAAAGTACTCCTCACCTTTCCAGTAGACAAGATTATGTTTACATGCATGTCCTTTTTTAGCAAAATTGGAAATCTCGTATTGACCATATCCCGCTTTCGCAAGTTTATGAATCAAACCATGATACATCTCACGGTCCTCGTCTTCAGTTGGAAGTGTCAAATTTCCAGAATCAACAAGTCTGTCAAACGGTGTTCCTTCTTCTACCTTAAGACTATAGGCAGAAATATGTTCTGGTCCAAGCTCAAGTATGTCGTCTATTGTTTGATTCATATTCTCAGCGGTTTGATCAGGTAGTCCAAACATAATATCTAGATTAATATTGTCAAATCCACTCCTTCGAAGAATTTCAAATGAGTCCTTAACAACCTTCGCCGAATGAATTCTGCCCAGCTTCTTCAAAAGCTCATCATTCATACTTTGCACACCCATTGATATTCTATTAACGCCAATCTCTTTCCACTGACCAAGTGACTCCATATCAACTGTCCCTGGATTGGCTTCAATAGAAAACTCCTCTATAGAATCCAGTTTGAAAGCACTATTTATACTATTACCTAGCAGTTTAATTTCCTCTGTATTTAATAAACTCGGTGTTCCACCACCAATAAAAATCGTTCTTAAAGCTGGTCTGTTGAATGTCTCACCTATTATTTTTAACTCTTTACATAAAGCGTTCATGTACTGCGATCGAAAATCATGATCTGCAGCGAATGACACAAAATCGCAGTATGCACATTTCTGAGCACAAAAAGGGATATGTATATATAAACTAGTTTTCGTGTTTTTAATTGCTTTCATTTGTTCACCTTGCTTTCAGATACTTACTGTGTGTCCATTATACCACCATTACCTTATTTAACAATTCACACTTGAATAATCAAAGTCAATGAGATACAATGACAACGATTGTTGATATCGATTTCCGATATCGCGATTGATATTCATTCTCACTTATCTTAAACCCAGTCGATCCTACAGGAGACTATAATGATCCAATATAAAAATATACACATAACTCTCGGTGAAAAAAAGATCTTCAGTGACTTCTCGTTATACATAAATAAGGGTGATAAAATACTTCTTAACGCCCCATCAGGTTCGGGTAAATCAACTCTTATCAAAATGCTACTAGGATTCCAAAAGCCTGACAGTGGAGCCGTACTGGTTAATGAAAACGTCCTAGATAAGAACACCTGTCATTATATTAGAAGCCAGTGCTCTTATGTCAGCCAAGATGTTGACCTTCCCAAGTTACCCGTCAAAGAACTCTTTAGTAGGATATATAATTTTAAAGTAAACAACTCTTTAGAATTTAGTGATTCAAAAATACATGATACATTTATGTTATTTGATTTAGATCAATCAATACTCAACAAAAATGTTAAGGATCTTTCTGGCGGTGAACGCCAAAGGCTTGGTCTTGTTATATGTGTTTTAATGGATCGATCAATCTGGCTTCTTGACGAAGTAACATCTGGACTAGATAAAGAGTTAAAGAAGAAAGTATTTAATCTTGTTGTGAATAGCAATAAGACAGTCATTATTATTTCTCACGATGAAATCTGGAATACAGATCATGTTAAAAAAGTGAGGTGGGAATAATGGGAACTATTCAAATATCATATATTGGATTAGGACTACTCCTTTTACTTCTTGTACCACTCATGATAATGAATAAGCAACTTGGCTTATATATAAATAGGCGCATTATTTATGTAACTATGCGTATGCTGGTACAACTAACCCTAGTTGGATTATTCCTTCAGTATTTATTTGAACTTAACAGTCCAATTTTGAACAGTCTATACCTACTGGTTATGATTGTAGTTGCACTATTTTCTGCACTTAAAAGTACAAAACTTCCCTTTAAGAAAGTTGGAATACCGCTGTTTGCAGCATTCTTGATACCAAATATTGTTTTAATACTTTATTTCAACAATATAGTGGTGCAGCTTGACGCACCATTCGATGCACGTTATTTCATTCCAATTGGCGGAATGCTAATGGGGAATTCCCTATCTGGTATTATAGTTGGACTCAAACGTTATTATGACGCCATCAAGGAAGATCAAAAAACATATTTTTACATGTTAGCGCTTGGAGCTACTCGTAACGAGGCTCTAAAACCCTATATTCAAAACGCTGTAACTACGAGTATTAGTCCAACCTTAGCTTCCCTTGAAACAATTGGACTTGTCCATTTACCAGGTATGATGACTGGACAAATCCTTGGTGGATCTTTCCCTATTGTCGCTATTCGTTACCAAATGGCTATTATGATTGCCATCCTTGTTATTCGGTATGCCAGCACATATCTAGCTATTCGCTTTACATCTATCAAAGCATTTAATGAATATGATGTTCTCGATATTTAGCCATATAGTAATAGGAATCACTTCTTCCTAAAAATAAAGGAAGTGAGCAGCCATAAACTGTTCACTTCCTTTTTATATCTGTTTATATAATTCTGCTTAACTTTCCTCGTCAAACTTAAGAACTGATAAGAACGCTTGTTGGGGCACTTCAACGTTACCCATTTGGCGCATACGCTTCTTACCTTCTTTTTGCTTGTTAAGAAGCTTTTTCTTTCTAGAAATATCGCCGCCATAACACTTGGCAAGTACATCTTTTCGTAAGGCTTTAATCGTCTCACGAGCGATAACCTTGTTGCCTATTGCCGCCTGAATCGGAATAACAAACTGGTGTCTTGGAATGACATCTTTTAAACGGTCACAAATTTGACGACCACGAGATGCTGCCTTTGTCTTATGAACAATCATAGAGAAAGCATCAATATTTTCTTTATTCAAAAGAATATCCAGTTTTACAAGATCAGACTCAACATAACCGTTGAACTCATAATCTAGGGATCCGTATCCTCTTGTTTTTGTTTTAAGAGCATCAAAGAAATCGTAGATAACTTCATTTAGAGGTAATTCATAATGAAGAGCCACTCTTCTTTCGTCAAGGTAGTCCATGTGCTTCATGTTTCCACGACGTTGCTGGCATAGTTCCATAACATTACCAACATATTCACTTGGAATGTAAATTGTTGAATCAACAATCGGTTCTTCCATTTTAGTAATTTCAGTAGGCTCAGGTAAGTTAGATGGGTTCTGAACAAAAATTACTTCGCCATCTGTCTTTGTAACTCGGTAAATAACGCCTGGTGCAGTTGCAATGATATCAAGATCAAACTCTCGCTCTAGACGTTCTTGCATGATTTCAAGGTGGAGTAAGCCAAGGAAACCACAACGGAAACCAAAACCAAGTGCTACAGATGTCTCTGGTTCGAACGTCAGTGCAGCATCATTTAATTGTAGTTTTTCAAGCGCGTCACGAATTGCATCATAACTTTCACCTTCAGCTGGATAAAGACCACAGTACACCATAGGTGTTGCTTTTTTATAGCCTGGAAGAGCTTCAGGTGTTGGATTCGATTTAAGAGTGATCGTGTCACCAACCTGACAATGTTTAACGTCTTTAATAGAAGCCGTTATATAACCAACATCACCAGCCGATAATTTAGGTTGTGCCAGTGGCCCTGGCGTATACACACCAACTTCAACGACCTCAAACGTTGCGCCAGAAGACATCATTTGCATAATGTCGCCCTTTTTCACTTCACCGTCAAATACACGAACTGAAGCAACAACGCCCTTGTAACTATCGTAAACAGAGTCAAATATCAGACTCTTTAATGGTGCTTTTGGATCTCCAGTTGGATGTGGAACATCTTTAACAACCAGTTCAAGTACGTCTTCGATGTTTAAACCAGACTTTGCAGAGACTTCAGGTGCATGGTCAGCAATAATACCAATTACATCTTCAATTTCTGTTCTGATCTCATCAGGACGTGCACTTGGTAGGTCAATCTTATTAAGAACTGGAAGAATTTCTAGTCCTTGTTGATCTGCCAGATGAACATTTGCCAGTGTTTGCGCCTCAACACCTTGTGTAGCATCTACAACAAGTACAGCGCCTTCACAGGCTGCAAGTGATCTTGATACTTCATATGTGAAATCGACGTGTCCTGGTGTATCAATAAGGTTAAGTGTATACTCTTCCCCATCTTTTGCCTTATATATAAGTCTTGTTGTGTTTAGTTTAATCGTAATTCCACGTTCACGCTCAAGGTCCATTGTATCCATGATCTGGTCCTGCATTTCACGTTGCGTTAAAAGGCCAGTCTTTTCGATCAGTCTATCAGCAAGTGTAGATTTACCATGGTCAATATGAGCGATGATACTAAAGTTACGAATCATATCTTGACGATTCGACATTGTACATCCTCCTCTATAATAGATCTCGATTGATTTTAATATAGATATCCGCACTGTTATCGGATTCTAACTCGAGACAATTTTCGAAATAAAACAAGTGCACTTATAAGGAAATTTCACATAAAAGTGCACATTCTGATATATTATATCACAAAGGCTCTCCGAACTAAATACCTTCTAATTAGGATTTTTCAGTTTAACATTTAGATCTGTTAATAACTTTCCATTACAGCTCTTCAAATCGCATAATCTTAAGCATTTCAATCGTCAGACTATTGTGAAATGAATTATTTTAACCAAACCATAACAATCTGCTTGTTTTACAGTATAAAGAGTGTTATAATTCTTTTTGTTGACTATTGACCTACACATACTAAGCAAGACAGGCTATCTACTGACTTGTATTCGATCTAAGGGGTCAAATGAAAGTGAGGTGAAACACAAATGGCTAATATCAAATCTGCAAAGAAGAGAATTAAAGTTATCGCTAAGAAATCAGCTAATAACAAATCTCGTAGATCTGCACTTAAGACTGCTGAAAAGCGTTTCCTAGAAGCTCTAGAAGCTGGTGACAAGGCTGTTGCAACTGAAAAGTTCAACACTGTTCAAAAGCTTGCTCGTAAGGCAGCTGAAAAGAACGTGATCCACAAGAACGCAGCATCTCGTAAGGTTGCTCGTCTATCTAAGAAGCTTAACACTCTTGCATAATCACCCTCTAATGATTAAATTGCGAGTTAAGCTTCTTACTAAGCGTCTGATCAGATCAATCAGAATGCCCTTAATAAGGAGAATTTGATTCCCCAATTCCCTTGTTATAAATTTGAATTCAGATTTATAATGAATAAGCGCACGAGTGCAATCGTGCGCTTTCCGTCTTTTTTGGCGTGAAAGGCTAAGAAATGCGTGAGGAACTGAGTAAAAGTGAAAATTTGATTTCAATCACATTTTCGGTTTTGCTCAGTTCCTCACATATGGCGCGCCTCGCGGCATAGAGCAATCATAGATTGCTCGTGCGTTTCATGATATGAAATTACACTTATATTTCGCATCTAAGGGCAATCCCTGATTGCTCAGCAGTTCATCGCCATCAAACACGAACATTGGGCTGACATCATAATTTTTTATAATTTAGATCAAAATTTATCCCGTACCTCTTTTTTAAGAAGTACGGGATTTTTAGTATTCTCTATTCAATATAGGAGTAAACGCTCATTAGCCCATCTTTACAACACATTTCATTTCTACTTTGGACTTTGACTGAGTTTTACCATAAGCGTCTCAACAGCTAATCGACCTTCATATTGCCCTGTTTTCATAGCAAATTCAGTTTCCTTACATACACTGAGCATATGAGCCAGTCTTTTCATTGAGAATGGCTTAACCTGTGCTGCGTTCTTCTTTACAACAAATCCTGGCAACTTGAGTTTTGAAGATAAAGTTGACGGTGTATACCCCTGTGCCATATACATTTTAGTTTTTAAAAGCAAACGAAAATGTCTTGTTATCATAGCCATAACTTTTATTGGTGGTTCACCCTCTTCAAATAGTTTGTGACTAATACGGAATGCTACTCCCGTTCTATTGCTACCTAGGGCGTCAACCATATCAAAAACTGATTTTTCAAGGGGTTTATCAATCATTGTTTCGATATCAGTTGAAGTTATACTTTCCTTGTCTCCACAATATCCAATGACTTTTTGTAGCATATTTTGAACATCATGTAAGGTCTTCTCAGAGCCATAGTCTAAGTAAGCTGTCTGTTCTGTTAAAAAATGCAACGTTCCTGGATCTATTGTTTTTCCAGATTGAAGAATTACTTTCTGCATCCATTTTGGAAACGCTCTATCATCAAGCTTCCCAAATTCAACCGCTTTTCCAGTTTTAGAAAGTGATTTATACAATTTCTTTCTTTTATCAGGTTTTGCAGTACCAAGAAATACAAGTATTGTTGAATCTGATGGGCTTTTAAGATATCCAATTAAGGCTTCCTCAAGGGCAACAGTCATCCTGTTCTTAGTTGCATTAAAGAAAGGTGCATTACGTACTAACACCACTTTTTTATCATCAAAAAAAGGTAACGTCTCACAATTTCCTAGAATTTCATCTATTTCACTTGAAGACCCATCGAATACAGACCAGTTAAAATCTTCATAGGCTTCATTCACTTTTGACTGCTTTAGTTTTTCAATGGAATGATCCATTAGGTACATTTCTGTACCATAGAATAGGTATACAGGTTTTAGCGTATCACTATCCAGTTCCTTCATAAAGTCCGAGTACGACATTAATGCCTCCAATTATCCATGTTAATCATGCCTTACTATTGTATCATTTCTTATGCTCCAAAATAAATAGTGTTGACATTAAAATTATTTTAACGTACGCTTATTATACATATTAATACATATTCAACTCGTTCCTAGGAGGAAATAATGAAAAGTCGTTATGTTAAACAACTGGATCAAACGAGAGTTAATGAATTCAAAGAATATTGCCATACACACAAAGATGGACTTGATGATTCCTTTCTTTCTGAGGCTTCATTAGAAAATTTCACACTTGAAAATAACCCCACTCAGCTTCTAATTGAAGACGATCAAATTGTTGGTGTCTGTTCAATAATGATAGACCTTAATGCCCGTGTGCGCATTTTCCATGTTACTGATGCCTCTCTTGATTCCTACAAGGCACTAAATTCAGCATTGGTCGCACTGCTTAAAGATAGGCACGATATTGAAACATACAATATCTTTTTGCCTCAAACCAATAAAGCGCTCATTAATATAATGCATAACCTTGGCTTAGAAGTTGAACGACATATATACGTCCTAGAAAAAGCTCCAAGTATGTCATCACTTCCGCTCCTAGACCCAAAGTATACACTTAAACCGATGGTCTTTCCTACCGATGCAGCTCATTGGTGTCATATTAGAAACACCGCTTTTAGAGTGCTTAAAGGCTTCACCGAATACCCTGTGTCTGTCTTCGCTGATATGAATGAAAGTGATGAGTACATAGAAAATGGAACACTTATTCTTTGGGACGGTGAAACACCTATTGGAATAGCTAAAGTGTCTAAAGAGGTTGAAAATAACGAGACGCTGGGGTTCATCGGACCAATTGCTCTTTTACCTGAATACCAAGGACATGGTTTAGGTCGAAAGCTTCTTCAAGCAATGGTTCATGTTGCAAATGAATCGGGTTCATGGAAAAGTTCATTGTGTGTTAATGCAGACAACGAAGACGCACTAAAACTATATTTAAGTGAAGGTTTTGAAGTTCAAGAATCAGTAACTGCAATGACCTATACGCTGTAAAGTCTAAAGCAGATTTCATCCTGCAACGCTGGATTTCGGAGTTTGTCTACAAGCTGAGGCACTTATGTGCCTTTTTAATGTCTTAAAGTAAGCCAAGGTATAATTTCAATGTTTTCATCAATTATAACCCTAACACACCCTTGCCTATCATTCCGATAAACTTCTATTCCATTTTTTTGCAGGGTGTTTAGTGTTGTTTCTGTTGGATGACCGAAGAAGTTCTTCCCTACTTGTATGACGGCATACTCAGGATCAACTAGGTCAATAAACGCTTCTGTTGTTGATGTGTTAGAACCATGGTGTGCAACCTTGAGAATATCTACATCTATTACATTACATAAACTCTCATACCGCTCCACGATATCCTTTTCGATACTTTTCTCAATATCTCCAGTGAATAGGACTTTCTTATTTTTGTACTGCATTAGTAGTGTTAACGATAGGTCATTGCAGCTTAAACCGCCCCGAACTTCAGATACTGAATCCTTTGGATGAAGTACATCAAATGTAACACCTTGCCAAGTTAGCCTATCACCTTCTGCTAGCTGAACAAAATCTGTGTTTGGATAAATTCTTTTTAGTTCTTCTAAAACATCCTTTTTCTCACGAATCAATCCATAATAAAACGTCTTCACCTTAATATTGCCCGCCATTTCAACAAATCCAAAATAATGATCTGAGTCAGGATGACTGAGAAATACAGCATCAAGATTTGTAATGCCTTGTTTTAGCAGTATATCTGTCAAATCTGCCTTTTCAGGACCTGCGTCTATCAATACATGTCCACCACTTTCTCCGTGAACAAGCCCAGCGTCACCTTGACCTACGTCTAAGAAATCAATTATAATCCCGTCCTTTGATGGTACAAAACTAGCGAACAAACCAAGTGCAATACAAACAGATAGAATTAAAACAACTTGCTCCTTTAAGAGTCTTTTCAATCTTTTTCTAAATCTTAGGGACAATCCAAATACAGCAAGTACAAAATAGAAGAAAGCAATTGCATCCCCTTTAGGAGACCCTACCAAGATATTACTTAGTGGAAGTCTCAACACAATATGAGACAAAGACCTTAAGGACTCCAGCAAACTTACACAAAGAAACGACACGATGCTTCCAACAATTGGCAGAGACGAAAGTGGAATAGATAAAAGACCAATTGCAAATACTGGAGGCATGAGTATAGCAACAGGTATATTAAAAAACAGACTGTAAATATGGACACGGTTAAACTGAAATATCATAATCGGGGTTAAGGCCAGCTGAACTGTAAGCGGAAAAAGTACTATCTCCCATTTTGATAAGTTATCCGCATATTTTGACCTTATACTAATAGCCCTTATCTTACTGTAAAATCCAATAGAAAAAACTGCCCAAAAGGACAATTGAAATCCTACATTCCAAACTACAAAAGGATTGTATAAAATCGATAGCAAACTCACAAATCCGAGCGCATTCCAAAGGTCATAACGTCTTCGAACCAAAATGGATATTTGATGTAAAAGTACCATGACAAATGCGCGAACAGCTGAAAAAGACGCCCCTGTGATAAATACGAAAATAAACATGATAACCATAGTTAATAATGCAATACATCCATAAGGCAGTCTTAAAACGGACATACTTTTAGAGAGTAACCAGAAAACAATCATGTACAAAATTCCAAAATGAAGACCAGATACGGCCATGACATGAGCTATGCCTGATGATCGAAAGGCGTTAATGGTTTCCTCAGCAATTTCAGAATCATTTCCAGTTAGAATGCCTTTAAGCAGTGCTGCATCTTCAGTACCGAATTGTTGGTCTATTTTTTCATTTATGTAACGTCTAAGCTTTCCAGTGGTCGTGTAAAAAATTGAATACGACTCTTTATACATACTGACATTTGCATTCTCTACATACATGGAAAGACCGATTGAATTATAATACTTAATTGGTGAAAACGTTCCAGGATTTCTTTCAGATTCAAAAGTCGAAAGGCTTCCCTTTACCTTGACTTTATCCCCATCATGCCACCACAACTTCTCTTTCCAGTTATGTTTTAACAGCACACCATCCAGGGATACTTGTTTGTTATCTCTTGTTGTAATTTGTACATCAACAAGCTTGGTACTTCTTTCATTTACCTCTTTAACAACACCAAAAAGTGTACACGCCCCACTGTAGGTCTCAAGAGAATAGGTTTTAGCCTGAGCAGCTGTATGTATCTCTAAGGCTAAAATGCAGATCAAAAGTGATACCAGTATTTTGATCCAAAACACTTTGTCTGGTAACACCTGGCTTGCCAAGAACTTCTTAGCTCCAATGTAAAACACGCCTGTTAAAACTACAATTGCAGTATATAAAATCCTTACACCACTTGTGCCCATAAAGCTGGCACATAGAATGGCTCCCCATGCTAATATCACACTTTCAATTAGTGGTCTTCTCATTGTTAACCTCAGTTTTTTTCAGTCTATTTCAGTTTGTTTCACTTTATTCATTTTACATAATTTCCCATCTGATGGCAATAAAAAACGAGTTATGTATTATCACATAACTCGTTTACTTACTTATTCATTTGAATCTACTACAAGCTCAGGTTCCTCTTCACGATTAGGAATAGGCTCTGGTTTTAAAAGTAACACAGTTACAACTGCTGTCAAAGGAATCGTTAAAATCAGACCAATACTACCAGCAAGAGACCTTACAATCTCAGTCGCAATAATATCTAAATTCAACATACGAACGGTTGGGGTATCATACGCCATGAATAACAATAGTAGTGGAATTGAACTACCTGTATAAGCTAAAATAAGTGTATTTGACATTGTGCCCATTACATCTTTGCCAACTTCCATTCCAGCTGAAAACAATTGTCCTCTACTCAGTTCCTTATTGGCCTTGTAAACTTCTTCGATAGATGATGCAATCGACATAGCAACATCCATAACAGCACCCAGTGCCCCCAGCAAGATGCCTGAGAACAGCAATGCCTTAAAGTCAAAGGTTATACCTTGTGGAATGTACAGTAACATCGTTGCTTCTTCAGAAGACATTCCTGTCATTTTAACATGTTGACCAATAATATACGCAATACCACCTGCAATTAAAACACCCGATATTGTACCTAAAATCGCAGCAATACTCTTTTTTCTAAAACCGGAAACCAGCAAAATTGTTACAACAGTAATTACAACACAACTAAATACAGTAATTGGTACAGGACTCATACCATTCAGTATTCCTGGAATAATAAACTTCCAGACCATAACTATTGTTACACCAATGGTTGCAACAGTCTTTAGACCCTTCATTTTTCCAACCAGAACAAGTACACCGATGAATCCTAGTACTAGCCATCTTAAGTAGGTTTCACGGTTATAGTCCGTAATAAATACGTCAACATCCCCTTCTACATACTCATCAATCTGAAGTATTATCTCATCACCAAGTTTTACTGGAATATCAAATGCTGGGTGTCCTGACAATACATTGTCAGTGACATGTATCTCCCCTTTATATTTTCCGCTTGTAATTTCAACACGTACTTCTTGAATCATTTCTCCATAGCTGTCTTCTTCAGATAAGGGGAAGTCTGTAACATCAAGCACCCTTCCATGTTCCACAAACGATGTGAGTTCATGGTCTTGACTCAATATATTATCTGCAAATGCAGAACTCGTTAAGACCATGACCAGCATGATCATTATTAATCCAGTTTTCTTTTTCATTTCATCCTCCTAGTCACCTTATACATTGTATCACCAAGAAGGATTAACGCCAATGTAAAATCGGGAATGTTTCTCAATTGTGAATTATGTCAGCAAATTCCCCTTCAGTTACATCTACAAGTTCTTCTGGTCGCATGCAAATCTGTGCGCCTTTTTTTCCTGCACTAACAATTATTTCGTCATTTCCTTTTATTGAATGATGAATAAATGTCTTGTATTTTTTCTTCATACCAATTGGAGAACAGCCTCCTCTGATGTAGCCTGTGTGTTTTTGTATGTCCTTTACTGGGATCATTTCAACTTTCTTTTCGCCACATGCTCTCGCTGCTTTTTTCATATCCAGTTCTCCAGAAACAGGAACAACAAACACATATAATTCTCTTCCTTGCCCCTGGGTTACAAGAGTCTTGAAGACCACATCATGTGACTTGCCTATTTTGTCTGCAACAGAAATTCCATCAATTTTATCGTCATCTAAGGAATAGGACAATGCTGTGTATTCAATTTTAGCTTGATCTAGAATTCTTTCTGCATTTGTTTTCTTTGATTTTGCCATTTAGCACCTCACCAATCACTCATTTGATCTGAGCTTCTATTTTTTTCATTATTATAACAGATATATTCTGATTTATCCTTTTAAAGTCTTGTGGAAGAGGACATAATATAATATGATGCTATAATGACTGCCATTGAAACAGGTGGTCATTTAGGCATATAATAAAGACATAAAATACTCTTGAATAATAGAATGAGGTTTAAATATGATTTCACTTGGTAAATTCCAGGAACTAAAAGTCTCTCACTTTGCAACAGTGGGTGCATACTTAATAGATCCAAACGGAACTGATGACACAGATAGCGTTTTACTACCACGCTCAGAAGTCCCTTCCGAAGCTGAAGAAGGTACACTCCTTAAAGTATTTATCTATAAGGATTCAGAGGACCGTATCACTGCGACTCTACTAAAGCCTGAAATAACACTTGGGGAAGTAAAAAAGCTTGAAGTTGCAGAAGTAACTAAGATTGGTGCGTTTATGAAGTGGGGTCTTAAAAAAGATCTAATGCTACCCTACTCTGAGCAATTAAAGGATGTTAAAAGAGGCAGAAAATATCTTGTTACTCTTTACATCGATAAGTCTGAGCGCCTATGTGCCACTATGAAGTTCATTAAGCATTTTGATAGAAATCCACCACATAAGCTAAACGATGTGGTTGATTGTTATGTATATGATATTAGCGATGAGCTCGGTGTATTTGTAATTGTTGATGATAAGTATGAAGGTCTTATTTCAAAAGATTTAATTGTCCAAACCAATCTAACAGTTGGTGAGAAAACAGAGGCGCGTGTTCAGAGAATACGACCTGATGGTAGACTTGACCTTAGCCAACTCCAGTCGATTAAAGATCGAATGGATGATGATAGTGCAAAACTTTGGGACGAACTTGGTGAACACGCTGGACGTCTTCCATACAATGATAAATCTGATCCTGCTATTATTAAAGAAGAACTCGGTATGAGCAAACGTGCTTTTAAACGTGCGGTTGGTCAACTTCTTAAAAAAGGAAAAATTGTTATTACCGACGACGGCATAGAAATGAAGTAAGCAACATTAAATATGTAATATGAAATAAATTAAGCCCTATTCAACATCTGTTGGATAGGGCTTTTATTCAATCATATTGTTAGTCATATTACTCAACTCACCATTCCTTTAATTGGCTTCCTTAATTTTAATTTCATCTTGTTCTTTCATTACTATACTTTTCACTAAATCATCTTTTATAACAATCTTTCTTGTACCTATATAGACATGGGTATCTGAATGAATCAAAGCTGCTTTAAGTTCACCTTTCTTTATCATTATTTCATTGCGAAGGATTCGTAGTGCCTCTTCTTTATCATTTAATTCTAGATTTAGTTTTTGCAGTTTTCCACCATACTCACTAAGCATACCAATACTTTTAGTGTCTGATGAATCGATTTCGACACGCTTACCTAACAAAACAAGGCACTGCTTTAATTTGTTGACCATGTTCATTAACACACTGACTTCTTCATTCAATTTTCTAAATGCATTAAGCATTTCCATGCTAACGCCTAATCTTACAATTGTAGCAACACCTAAGTCAGATCCTACTATTTGTGCCTCAATACTTCTTGAAATGATTTCGCCGCCTACTATTATCCCTTTTCTACCGTGAGCATATGTTTTACCGTCACATCGTGTCATACTGTTCAAGATATAGTCAGCATCAATATCACCTTTTACATTTACACTAGCACCGTTTATATACGTTGTAGATAAGTTCCCATCACAATGAATGGAGGCTTTCCACTGTCCATGTATACCTTTACTGACGATAATGTTGCCTTTGGACTTTAGGACAGCGCCTTCAACAAAACCATTAATGAGTAGGTCTCCGTCACATTCAACTGTATATCCGTCGGTGACGTTCCCATTTACAACCACCTGTCCACAAAACTTTATGTTCCCTGTTTCAACACCAATGTCACTATCAATTTCTACATACTTCGAAACTGACAATTTGCCATTTTCAAGTTTTACAATACCATCATATTCCGCAATTACGTATTCTGCTATCACCTGAACTTCATCTTCTATCTGACAACATCCTTCACCACAGAGTAGTCGTTTGTCTTTTCCTGGTTTATGTTTAATAACTTCACCACGCACCGTTATACCATCTACACCGTTTGTCACATTGGTCTTCTGGGCTAATAAGTCTCCTTCTGATACAGTTTCAATGTATCCAAGTTCTTTAAAAATCCACTTTCATTTTCATCTGTGGTCTTAGGAAAAGGTTTTCTTTTCTCTGTAAAAAAATAGTCAATTGTTGCATCTTGACCATGTTCAGGTTCTATTCCTGTCGCAACAATTACATCTATAACACTGATTCCATTGTTGCAAATCTCATTTATAAGGTCATCTCTTATGCCATACACAACGTTATTTTCAGCAAGTGTTTTCAAAAGGTCCTCAACAGTAATTTCTGAGTCATCACTTAAAAAAGTCAATGATAATTTTGCCGTTAATCCATCTTCTGCAATATCTACAGTAGCTTCAAATCCAGATTTGTTGGTAGCCTCATTAGTAGCTTCAACTTTTTCAATAATCATTTTCCGACCCTCCTTCCAATAGCATTTGCTTGGATACATTTACCTTACAGAACGTCTGTGAGTAATTTGTCTATCCAGCATCTGATACCAGAGCAGTCAGTAAGATTTGATATTATAGTCCCATTATACCACACAACATTATAGTAATAAAGTCCTATTGCATAATTGGCACTTGTTTGATCACATTCCGCTATTCAGACTGCATATTATACAACAACATGTTTAGTTCTATTAACACAGAGCCTAATGGAATATACTGTTCTTTTATCAAAAAGGACAGCTCATTAATAAGCTGTCCTTTTCTCGCAATCTGTCATTAAATCTTATTTTCCTTGGTCTGAAGTATTTAAGCTAGCAGCACATGCTTGAACTAAGTATTGGAAACCTTTAGGCAGTTCTTGCTGAGTTGCTTGAACCTCTACATGATACTTTGCGTCGTTACTCTTACTATACTTCGTACTGTGATCAGAAGAACTTGACGAGTCGTGGGACACGCTCCCTTTTAACTCAACGGAAAATGGACCCCAACCAATTTTACCAGTTACTTCGCCACCTTCATGTGAACTACTCTGGCTCTTATCATCAGTTGCTTCTTCAAAGCTTGACTTCACTTCCATATCAAATGTGATATCAACATTATTGATACCTAGTGTCGGGATCGGAATCAATGACAAAAGTGGTAAACTTGCGTTTCCTGTGTTTGTAGTCTTGCTGCCATCCTTTGAGCTTGTAGACTCAGTATTAAACGCTAGCATTATCGGAGCATATGGCGTTTCTTTACCATCCCCAGTGAAACCTGCGTCTAATATGTATTGCATTTGCGTCATAGCTAAGTTAATGTTAGCGTCACACGCTGCATTCATCGGACCACCAATTAAACTTTTCATCGGTAAACCTTGGAACGCCTGGGCCATATTCACTAAACTTGTATCAGCCATTTGTATTGCACCTCCATTTAGTTAGGTAATTGATTGCTGATTGCCTTGTCATAGCCGTCAATTACTTTTCTCAGGCCATCTGGCACTTCAGCATTAGTAAACGTCATGTGGACTTCTGTAACATTGTCCGAATCATGCGGTGTCAATCTAACATCAAGACGATGTGACGGATCATCAATACCATTTTCTGATTTGAGATCTTCTACAGCAGATAAATCAACTTTTGTACTGACCTCTATCTTTTCCATCTTGATATCAGTATGCGACACCAATGAAATAAGAGGTAAATACACGTCATGTGTAGAAGCTTCCATCTTACCATTCACCTTTTTTTCTTGAGGAAACTGCACAGTAACCATTTTTGGTACAAGTTTCTTATCAAGATCCATGTTTGAAGCAATGCTCCAATCGATTGGCATGTCCTTGTTTTCAGGATTTGCATATTCGAAGTATCTTAGAAGTCTATGTATATTCTGTCTTTCAACAGATTGCGAAGCTTTGATAACTGCATTCTCGATTGTTGATATTAATGCGGTAAAGTTCAATTTCATAATGTTTGCCCTCACTTTTTCATAAATTATAGTCAACCATTAACTAGTTCCTCTTCCATTACAGAAAATCCATTGTTTGCATCTTTTTCAAACTTTACACCATAGTAGTACTTGTGGAATCTCCATTTCCAAAACCAGGGTTTATCTAACCGAAACTCAACTTCTGAATCCAGATTCATCGTATTTTTAGTAATAGACCCCTTAAGCATAAATATCGGGATTTTCATACTAAGAAAACTAAGCTGGACACTGTTATGCTCAACCTCAGATTTCTTGATTTTATGGGCTGTGTTTTTCTCATAAAAGTCTATAGCGTTCAAAAGAGCCATTTTCAATTGCTTCAAATTTAAAGTATTATGTTTCCTATTTTTTACTATCATTGATTACTCTAAATCCTCCATATTGATCAGTTGATTTGTTTTCATCCACTACCATGTTGTTTATTTGCATATCATTTTTTGTTTGAATAATACACGCATTGTCATATTTTTTCCCTTTAGACCATGCCATTGTTTGCCATAAGTATTCAATTCCATACTTCCCATCAAAGTGTTTTACCACTTCATAAGTTCCATACAATCCAATTTTGTATGGTGACCCAAGTTCAGTCATATGTTCATAGATGGCTTTCATATATTTTTCTATTTTGGGATAATCCTCATCTGAAGGATTATAGTCAACCGTAAAGTATATGGCTGACTGCGTAGGTTGACCAACATACTTGCCTAAATCAACTGCCTTCTTACAATCATCTAAACCTTTCTCAAAAGAAAAGTAGTCTGCTGAAGTGGGATTTGACTCAAAGATTGCTAATACATCCATACCTAAGTTTGATATAAGTTGAGCTTCACTTGGTTGTAACTGCTTCCAGGAATCTTTCTTATAATAGTACCGACCCACAAACTTCCCATTTTTCTTCTTAAGGGTGGCAAGTTGCTTTTCACTTTTTTTAACAGCGAAATCATACCCAAGTATATTACGTATTTTTTGGGAGTTCTCTAGTTTACTTTCATTATTACTTGGTTTTTCCTCGTCCCCTGCACCTAGTTCCATAACGTTTACTTCACTTTTCTGTAACGCATTTGAATTAAAGCTAATATCATGCCAAATTTGCTTAGGACTATTTAGTGGGGCATTCCAATCTCCTATTTGTACAGATCCATTATGGAGTCCATGAACTGGGCAAACAAAACTATACTTAATTATGTTTTGATCAACACTATATATAATTAAGTATATTGGTATTCGGTAGTAGTCTTTTATCTCAATTAAATCTCCTGTTTTGACATCACTCAGCGGGATTTCATGAGATAATTTAATACTTGATACATCTATTTGATTATTCTTTACTGTATTCTTTAGGATCTGAGTTATATACTCTACGTCCCCTATACCAGTATGGTTTTTTATTGAATATAGGGTTTGAACAAGGCGAGAACGGCTCAGTTTTCCTAGCTGGGGAATAAATCTTTCCACATTGCTTTTTATTTTTGAAACAGTGTTATCTACACCTTCAGCATAGGGTATGTTTAAATGCCTACCAGATACTTCTAAGTTAATAAACTTGTCAATCTCTGTTTTAAGCAATTGTTCTAGCTTTTCATCTCCCTCTTTATGCATGTTTGTAGGACTAGTATTAGTTGGACTTTTAGCTGGAGTATAAACTGGTGTGTTATTTGAAGTGTTAGATCCAACAGGATCTGTAGTCACATTATTATTATTTTCACTGAATGTGTTGATTGGTAATACTGCTGTTTGATCACCACTTGGATAAACTTTGCTATAAAACTTCTTGCCAAGATACCCAGCGTGACTCACACTTAATAGGACCAAAAATGTTGGACTTAATCCTTCGATCCTAATCACATCGTTGGCTAAGTTCCCAATACTGTAAATCGTCTGCATGAAGAACTGATATAGTAACACCAAAGTTATGAAGAAGTTTTGAAAACGGCTAATTGAAATGGTTCCGTTCTTATGCTCCATAAAAACTTCGCCAAAGTGATGTGGTTTGTACTTAATTGAATTCGATTTTTTCAAATTTACAATATTTTTTTGATTTTGTGAACGTCTAGAGGTTTCTGAGGGACTTGAAGTCCTTGTTGTGCCTGCATCGTTAAGGACATCAAATGTCGATGAAATTCCAAATGCTGATAAATTTACGCCAATTAAAAGAAAGAACGAAGTTGGTATAATAATATTAAAAACTGACACCGTATTCTTATCTTCAGTTATGTCTTCATTCGTGTCTTTATTTATGTCTTTGCTACTACTCTCACTATCCTTTTGGTTGTCTGTTGCTTCTTTAGTTTTGCCTTCTGTTTTGCCTTCTGTTTTGTCTACTTGAGAACTTTGAATAACCTCTTCGCCAGCTTTACTATCCATGTCTATTGTTGTTTCTACATAGTGTACCGTTACAATTGAAAAAACTAAGGAAATAAGTACAATGCTCCATGAAAACAGTTGAAATCGACTCAAACTAACTTTATGTTTTGCATCTAATAAAAAGAACATACCAGATTTCTTAGAATAACCTGATTCAATTGAAATTCTTCGACTAATTAACCAAAGAACGAAAATCATAATAGCAATAATTATAATCCACACTTTTGCTATGAGTGGTAAAATCGTTAAAAACTTAATTATCATTTCCCCCTCCTAAATCTATGACAATTTCTATTACTTTTTTCTCATTTGGCAATATTTTAAACATATGTCATCATATTCACACCTTCAAACATCATCATTGGACGAACATTCAAATGCACCATGACGTATTAGAAATCGATTCATCTATTGATTTTGAACACAAAAAAACAAGACCTGAGTAAACAAGTCTTGTTTAGAATCAATTTCAATTTGAATAGTACGTTTTAGTGGTTGTGGCCAGAGATCATTCTCTTCACGCCAGCTTTTTCAAGAGCAACCAGAAGTGGGAATGCTAATGCTCCACCTACGAATGCTTGAACAAAGTTTGGCCCAAATGTACCAATCACACCACCAGCACCATAGAAGAAGTACTCAGTAATTGCATAACCAACCATCATTATAATACCACCTGGAACAAATGCAACAGTGTATCTGATAGCTGTATTAACAACACCGTCTTTGTTCTTCATAAGATGCATATAGATAAAACCAACTACCATTGCGTCTAGACCTTTAATAAGGAATGTCGGAATCGCATACGCTGCGTATCCACTGAAAACATCTGCTAGCATTGAACCAATCGCTGCTGCAGCACCACCAAGTACTGGACCAAGTAAAATGCCACATAGATATACTATGCTATCTCCAAGGTGAATGTATCCTCCACCTGTTGGAATTTGAATGACCATTGTTCCTACAGTTGCAAGAGCCGCCATTAAACCTGCTAGAACAAGCTTTTTAGTATCCATATCGTTCCCTCCAATATTCTCTTTCTAGGTTTATTATAGCACCCATTGTACCCAGAGTAAATGCAGAGAACCATACAATATAGCTAAATTGTATCGTTACACCTATTTCCTTGCTATTACGTTTATTTTGTACGAACCGTCCGCTTCAACACCAGCAACTACCCACGTGCCTTCTGAATGCATGGCAACTTGCACAAGGTTATCTATTTGCAATGATTCACGACTCATCCCAGTTTGAATTATGAGTTGATTTTCCTGATAAAACAAAAGACTTTCTCCTGCTAAAACATATGGAAACCTCGACGACTCAAAATTTGAAATTGTATCGATACGCTCAACCATAGACTGTGAAAACCCTTCATGATCATAGATTTGAATGGTCTTTTCATCATTCCAGTGCATTACAACATTTGAATCACTGACTGAAACAGTGCTAGGGAATGCACCTTCCCCTTGATTCAGTTCAAAACTATATAGTCCTCCATCGAGAACATTATACGAGCGAAGATCAATTTCGCCATTGCCTGAATTTCTTCGAATAAATGACAGTGTATTTCCATTAGAGCTCCAGTACAATTCGTTTGCAACAATATACTCATCTGAGATTTTATCAAAGTATACTATTTCACGTTCAGGAAACTTAATGTACCCCACCCGTGTATTTGACAAAACATTTGGATCAGTAAGTTGTCCTGAGTAAACAAACGCTAGCCTTTCACCATCTGGTGACCAGAAGGGCAACGTTCCTTGAATCTCCTCTGCATATCTTCTACCTGAGTCAGAGCCATATACATTAATTGAATGTTCCTCATATGCTCCTTCTCCATCATAGATCATGAAATATCCACCATCTGGCGACAGTCCTACACTATTATGAAAGTTGTTCGTAACTATTTCAGGCAACTTGCCAGGAACAACCTTTTTCTTTGTTGTCTTCAGGCTGTAAGTAGCCATCTGACCACTTTCTTTAACAAGATATATCAGCTTTTCACCATTGTCTGAAATTTGAAGTTCTAGAGTGTCTGATGGTATAAAATTACTACTAATTCTGTTCATTGTTCCATCAAGTGTCTGATGATACAAACCGGGGCTTTCATCCTTCAATGTTAGAATCAGTCCGTAGGGTGATCTAAACCGTTCTGTATAAGTACCCGAATCAGCCATGACCATGCTCTCTATCTGGTGAACTGTCATCTCATTCAAATCCACCTGATATGTTCCATATCCATAAGATTTGTGTTCACCTTCAATCTCAATAAGGTTTGCATTAAGAAACTTAACACTATTTGGTTTTTTTTCAAACTTATCTAGTGCGACAACACCTTTATCTGATTCTATTTTTTCAAAAGTATACTCTACACTTTCACTAATTTCTTTTTCATAAACTTTTGTACTCAGTACTGTAAATGAAGCAACAACAAATACAACAACAATCCCAGCGAGTGTTACTATCAAGCTTTTCTTCATTTAGCTCTCCCCTATGATTTTTTATGTTTTTTAAGAAATCCTGCAACAACTTCTATTTCGTTTTTCTTTAGGGACATGGCTTCGAATATGAGAGTATCTATAGCCTGTCTATTGCTTTCTATATGACTTACATCATCGGTTTCTAATATTTCTCTAACCTGCTCAGAAATTGCCTTTTGCCATTCAAATGCCCTGTAACATGGTACAGCAGTGTCTAAGAGTGGCTTGGCATAGAGTTCAAGAAGCTCACCTTTTCTCTTGCCGTTATGATACAACCACAAGTACAGCATGGACGAGTTCAGTATTCCCAAATAGTACATCCAAGCGTTGTCATCAAACTTATTTGGCCATGCGTGCACTGCTTTTATCTCTTTTTCCTTAAAGTAATACACATCAGCACTACAGTAAAATGACTTCATAGTATATGCAAACCTATTAATTTTACATCTTTGGGGTACAACTATTTTTGCGCCTTCAAACACATCTGGTTTTCGAGGCCATTGGAGAGCATACCATGGACGTGTTCCTGTCTTAACTTCACGTCTCGCTTCCAAAACTGATCGAAATTTTTCTAGATGCTTTATTACTTTAGGGTGAGATGTCTCTACCTGATTTTCATAACCATCTAGGTAAATAATCTTTCTATGTGTTCTTGGCTTAATAGAATAGGCACCAATATCTGAGTTCTTGTAAAAAGGCCGCATTATGTCCTCTTCAATGCCTCTAAGATTTGGATCATCATTAGCAAATACAAATATAGGATCGCCTTTATTTAGACTGTACTTTTCAATATCTTTCTTCGGTATTTTTGATCGCATCATTAATCCACTAACTTGATCCGCTCCTGACACAATACCTTGGTTTATGTTAAAAACATCCTTCAGTTTTATGTCGCAGAAGTTTTTATACGCGTCAATAATACTTTTATGATTATTATCCGATAATATGCTGATCGTGCCATCTATTGTAAACAGGCCATCAGGATCGCAGGTGTATTCATTCAAATACTTCTTGTCATGTTCAGATAGAAATATCTCATCTGAACACAACTCCACTTTATCTAAATATGCCTCATTCAAGACATACTTCACAGTAACTTTTCGATTGGTATAGTTACCACTATTCTGTTTTAGCATATATATCATATTATGCTGACCAAGTGCGTCTTTAAAAACTGGATATGAATTAAAATTCAATATATGCGAAAACCAAGCTTTTTCTCTCAGAGTTTCTCTGTATTTTACCGCCCCGTCAGCGGTTATAAAATAGTTGGTTGTTAAATATGTCAGATTACCGTTTGGTTTTAACAGCTCAAGTGATTTTAGGGTAAAGAAATAACTGAGATCCATTTTGCCTTCATAATACTTTTCTCCAAATGGTGTTTTCCTAATTTCCTTAAACGTAGGTATGTTCCCTTTCTCACCTAAGTACGGAGGATTACCAAGAACAATGTCAAAACCACCATTTTGAAGAATACTTGTGAGCCTGTTATTGCTATACATTTCCTCTGTAAGACTACTACCTTGAATCACAAATGGACTTAGCTTCCAGTGTTCATTACTAGCGTATCGCCATAACAAACATAGGGTATACACCACTAGTGGTTCGGCTTGCAAATCAATTCCAGTTACGGAGTTAGACAGAATTGTACGAGCATTCGTCTTATAATCTAGCTCAGTACTTTCACAGGTTGAAGGCTGAACGGAGCTTTTTATTGAACCATTTTTTAAAGTTTCTGGTGATTTTTCTATCATAACATCTATATTCGTATACATAGTTGTTAATAGTTCCACTGTTTCAAGCAAAAAAGCTCCAGCACCACACGCAATATCAATTATCTGGATTTGTTTTAATTTTTGAGCTATAAGCTTTAAGTCTTGTACATTTACATTTAACTCATTTAGAGACTTTTGGAGTGAATAGACTTGACCTATGTCATACCTCTGAGATAAAAGTGTTATAACTGGTGTTGACTGCTCTACTTTTAAACCAGCCTCATCCTGTAACCAATCACAGATTGCTATTTTGGTCATATACTTAACCCATTTAATAGGTGTATAGAAACTTCCTGTTTCGGTTCTTTTAAGTGTACCTAGGAAGCTATCTGCCTCAGATACAAACATGGACAGGTCATACTCGGACAAAAGACTAATACTCTCGTCATCCATCCTTTGATAATCCAGCGAGAGTCCATCAATAGATTTTTCAATCCAATTTTTCAGCTCAATATCGTTTACAGATATGCGTCTGGAAACCACACCGATCATTAGATTTATTAAGTCCAACTGGTTCTCAATTTCAAGCTTCTTGAGTTGTTTTTTCAGTTTTTTGTGTACCTTCTGATCCGTCATGGCTTCACCACCTTTGCTCACCTATCTATTATACTAAAGAATTCGACTAATTTCTCGACTAATTACCGTCTAAGTGATGTGAGTCAAATTTATCTTATTCCCAATTAGTCAAAAACGAAAAGGACCTCTGACATAGTCAGAGGTCCATATTGACATTATTTTTAACCGTGTTTCACACGTGAATACTGTCCGTACCCTCGCTTTTTAACACCGTCTATCGTTTGAATAATCTCATCCACCAACAGGTCCATATCTGGCATGTTGATGTCTATACCTTTTTTCTTAAGGTACTTCATGATCGTAATCAATCGAATATGATAGTTATTTGGATTTTTGAAAAACGGGTGTTTTTCGATTAGCTTTTTAATACTATCCCGATCAACGGTCTCAAGCTGAGTCCGTTCCTCTTCTTCAATACGTTCTTCAACCTCACCAATATACTGCTGAAGTATAACGGTCGGATCATCGTGTTGCTCCAAAAGCGTCTTAATGTCGTTTATGATGTCTTTGCTCTCTAGACGTTCTGAAGCGATCGGCCTTATGGTTTGGTCGTCCGGTTCGGGAACATCTGAGACATCGCTAGCTGCGAGTATCACTTATGCATTTCCCCTTTCTGATTGCAAAATATTTTATATCGATATATTCTACACATAGTTTTCAGAATTGTCAAATCAAAGCCAAGCTAAAAAGCTCTTTTCATATAATCTAACCAATAAGATCATCTATGTTTAACACTTCATCTCGAAGATGTGTTGCATTGTCTCCAAGTACCTCCACTACTGCATTTTTGGAAAACTCCAGCGCCTCAGCAGTCGTACACTCGATTTCAAAGCGATCATCAGCAAGTACGATCTCAGCGATTACGTCTTTATGCTCACCTGAGATGAGCTTGAAAACCGAACCCGCTTTGTCATCAAGAGATAATATGAAGTTTTCGTTATCTTTCAATTTCCCATGAGCTTCTGGCATAATTTTGATTATATACGTTGATTGATGAACAATAAAATCTTCTTCATCTAGTGCATGTTCTGTAGCTGTGTTATCTATAACATTTAAGAATCTGTATAAAATTAGGCTATGCTCCTTAACAAACTTATCCATCTGAACTGGGGGCAAATAAACTACAATACTCATTGTATTTCTCTAACATGCCTTTCACAAGGAGCGTCTTATATTCATCAGGCATAAACTCAGGTTGCTCAACGATAACATTCATTCCATCAAATCTGTAAATTCGAGCAAGCATTAGGCTAGATGCATCTAATATTTCATCTAACTGATAGTCTGACTTAGTAAAAAGGTCTTTAACCACCATTTTGTCTTTGATTGGCATTCTCTCAAAGGCACTAAATACCGATTTTGAAATTGATTCAAGCGCATCGATTTCTTCGTTAGATGGACTCTGATCCATCTTATAAAGATCTGCAAGACTCTTGCCTGCCTCAGTTCTGTAGTCATGTACAAACCAGTCGTTGAATCCATAAAGGTCTTTACCCTGTTCAGATCCTTTTAGAAAGACTCCTGTTGCATGTTCTACAATATTTGATCGTTTTTCCTCAAGCGCCCAGAACAAAAGTTTCTCAACACTATCATTTAATAGTTCTTTTACTTCTATTTTAATATCCATTTTAGATTCCATGTTTCACCTCATACGTTTTTTCTATACTTATTATACTACAACCGATCATGATGAAATCAGTGATTTTTTTAGATACACGTTTTCCTTTTTCGAGCACGTTCAATATGTTAACATATTTATGATAAGAAATGTTAGGAGATTACGATGACTAAACAATTATATTTAGATCAACCAATGCTCATTGATTTCGATGCAGAGATCATTTCATGCGAAAAACATGAATCAGCATACAAAGTAGAACTAAGCAAAACTGCTTTTTACCCAGAAGGCGGAGGACAGCCTTCCGATATGGGATCAATTGAAAATGCAAAAGTTACATATGTTTTCAAAGAAGACGACAGGATTTTTCATGTTGTGGATAAAGCCTTTGAAACAGGCTCTATTGTCACTGCAAAACTTGACTGGGCTAGACGTAAAGAAATGATGCAGCAACATACTGGTCAACATTTGTTGTCTGCTGGTTTCTGGAAATTATACCAAGCTATGACCGTTGGCTTTCATCTAACAGAGGACAATCTTACTGTTGACTTAGATAAAGACTTAAGTATGGAACAAGCTCTTGAAGTTGAAACTCTTGTCAACGAATGGATTCAGTCTAATCTTGACATAAAGTGTTCCTTCCCTTCTGACGAGACACTAGCAGATATGCCTCTTAGAAAACGTCCTAAAGTCGCTCATAACATTCGTGTTGTTGAGGTCATGAGTGCAGACTGTACACCATGTGGTGGAACACACCCTCCTACAACGGCTCTACTTGGTCTATTAAAGATAAAGCGTGTTGATAGATACAAAGGTGGTATTCGTGTTCAGTTTGTTGTAGGCGTTCGTGCACTGGCTGACTATGAGATGAAAAACAGTATGTCAAATAGTCTAATCTCCTCTTTAAAAGCTCAACCTGAAGAAATTGTTGAAAAGGTTGAAAGACTCCAAGAGGAGAACAAGGAAATTTCAAAAGCCAACAAGTTCCTGAAGAGTCAGCTTGCGGCTATAGAAGCGAACTCATTGGTTGAACATGCAGTAAAACACACTGATGGATTCAAAATCATTCGCAAAGTGTTTGAAGACAGAGATTTTGGTGATATTCGTCAAATGGCTGGAAAGTTATGCGAAACTGACAACACAGTTGTATTATTTGGTCTAAAAGAACCTAATGCTTCACGACTTGTCTATTCTAGATCTAAGAACTTAGATTCTATTAGCATGAAGGCTTTATTTGCTCCTGCTATTGAAAAACTTGAAGGTCGTGGTGGCGGAAGCCCTGCGTCTGCACAGGGCGGTGGAAAACACCCTGATAAGCTGGCTTCTGTTATCGATGAATCCATGGACGCTCTTTTAGGCGTGTAACAATTTTTAAACAACTTTTAATTGACTAAATAATTGACTAAAAATGAGAAAAGAAAGAGGCACTGAAATAATTGATTTTATTTCACTGCCTTTTTTGCTATTCACTATTTACTATTACTTTTCTTAACATCCTCAGCTAAATAATTTATTGCTTCGTCTAAATTGGCAAAGTATAGTTTATCAATTTTCTCTGGATTATCTGTTACAATACTTTGGTAAGTTGCATCAGAATTCTCATTATTACCAATGATCAAGATATGTCTTAATCCCATCTTACTTAAGAAATATTCTATTTCATATATTTTATCTCTTGATTCATTAATACTATCATTCTTACCCATGCCAAACTTCGTAACATCCATTAAATAAGTGAAACCAGGCATAAGTTTATTCTCGATCATTCTAACAACATCATTTCCATACGTATTGAGCTCATCAGCACTTAAGTCACCATTGATGATCCCAAGAACAGCATTCAGTTCTTTAAAAGCTCTAACTTTGTACATGTAATTCCCCCATTTATTTCACTACCTTTTACTCAATTAAGAAATCAGGACTAGCATTCTCAATTATATTGAAAAGTGGTGTATAGTCCTTATCATATTTAGCGATCCAAACTTTTTCCATTTCTTTGTCTAAGATAACTGGCATTCGATCATGTACACCCTTCACCTGATCATTTGATGCCTTTGTTAGTATGGACACAGCCCAATATGGCTTTCCTTCTTTGTCTTGAAATCTATCGTATATACCCGCCATTGATATTATCTTTTTCTCAGGTATAGTAATAGCTCTTTTCACTTTTGAGATCTTATCATTATTTCCGAGAACCTTCTCCCATTCAAAATAGCCTGATGCTGGAATAAGACATCTTCTTCTGAAAAACGCTTCTTTGAATAACCTCTTTTCTGCTATGGTTTCAGATCTTGCGTTAATAAGTATTTTATTCATAAACGAAGGCGCAAATCCCCACTTCATTAAGTGAATCGTTCGTTCGATTTCTTTACCTCTATGAATCACAGGAATATCATTCGATGGATAAACTTCTCGAGGTTCATAATCCATGACAGGATAGTCTCCAATGATACCAAAATAGTGTCTTAAAACCTCATCAAAGTCAACATCCAGAAAAAATCTGCCACACATTCTATCACCTCTCTTTAATCTATCATACTAAACATACCCCATATCTGCAAAAGGTCTACACATATGTGTGCAGACCTTTTGTTAAATGAACATATTTAAATGACCATATCGTTATAAATTGATTGACCTTCTTTATAGGCTTCAATGTCCACAACAGAGCTGTCTCGCCCGCCAATTAGTCTAGCAGGAATGCCTACTGCTGTTGAATCTGTTTTTGTATCTTTTAATACAACACTATTTGCACCAATCTTACTACCTGATGCAATATATATTGGACCAAGTACTTTTGCACCAGATCCGATAACTACATTGGATCCAATTGTTGGGTGACGTTTACCAGAATCTTTGCCAGTACCACCAAGAGTAACACCTTGATACAAGGTTACATTGTCACCGATCTCAGTCGTTTCACCAACAACAACCCCCATACCATGATCGATGAATAGCTGTTTGCCGATTGTTGCTCCTGGATGAATTTCAATTCCAGTTAAAAATCGTGCACATTGAGAAATGAGTCTTGATGTAAAGTAAAACTTACGTCTCCAAAGTGCATTTGCTACCCGATAGATTCCAACTGCATGAACGCTAGGATAAAGTACTAAAACTTCAAGTAGACTTCTTGCGGCTGGATCATTTTCACGTATGTTATTTAAATAGGCTATCATTGACTTAAACATGAGATCCTCCAAATTATACTTAACTCCTAATTAGTTCCCATTTCCAAATAGACTTGTCGATAGATATTTTTCACCATTATCTGGAGCAATTGTGACAACTTTCTTTCCTGGACCAAGTTCTTTTGCTAACTCAAGAGCAGCAAGAACATTACCAACTGCAGATATACCTAGTAACAGACCTTCTTTTGCTGCTACTTCAATACCAAAATCAAATACGTCGTCCTGATCAATTGTTCTTACCTCATCTACAAATGCACCATCATAAATTTTCGGTTCAAAACCTGCACCAATACCCTGAATTTTATGAGGTCCTGGCTGACCACCAGAAAGTACTGCACTTTGCTTTGGCTCTACAGCTACGATTTTGACATTTGATTTTAACTGTTTAAGTTTTTTTCCGACACCTGTAATTGTGCCACCTGTACCAACACCTACTATGAAAGCATCAATTTCAGGAATTTCTTTAAAAATCTCTTCACCTGTTGTTTCATAATGTTTATTTGGGTTTGCCTCATTATCAAATTGTGATGGAATAAAAACATTTCCCTCTTCAAGCATTTCCTCGGCTTTGTTAATCGCTCCTCTCATACCTAGACCACCTTCAGTCAATATGAGTTCAGCGCCATATGCTTTTATTATTTTTCTTCTCTCGACGCTCATTGTCTCAGGCATTACAATTTTGACCTTATACCCTTTTAGCTTGCCAATCATTGCAACAGCAATTCCTGTGTTACCACTCGTCGGTTCAACTATAGTCATACCTGACTTAAGTACACCAGCCGCTTCACCTGCTTCTATCATTCCAAGTGCAGCTCTGTCTTTAACAGACCCTGCTGGATTTGCACCTTCCAGTTTTACATAAACGTCTGCCATATTATCATTTACCAAATTGTTTAGCTTAAGTACTGGCGTGTTACCGATCATTTCCAAAGTGTTGTTATAAATCATGTGTATCCTCCTCAATCACATCGTTTAGCTTGAAGGTATCTATGCCTCCAAATAACTTTTCTGATATCCATTGAGATTTGAACACATTAGGCTTTTCCGTCTGTATATTAATCAACTTTGATATTTTTCAATCGATTCAATGATAATTAAGAAAAATATTTAGGTTGAAATAAAAAAAGCCTCGTCTATAGCACATACGATAAAACGTATGTTTGCTAGAGACGAAGCTGTTTACTCCGCGGTTCCACTCTAATTGTATCCACCTCTCAGGCACTTACATGCCGTATCTCTATAACGGGAGAACCCGTCGCAGCCTACTATTATTTCGGTGCGCAGCTCAAAAGGGCACTTCACCAGCCGGATTTGCGAGATTCCCACCATCACTCGCTCTCTAAAAAATCCTGTGTAGGAATCAAAACTGACTTCCTCACTGACTACTCTCCTTCGTCATCGCATTTCCTAGTGTTTTAATTGGATTTAACTTAGTTCAGATTATAACCTGTCATTATTTCTCTGTCAATAGGTTTTATGAAATTAATACTTACAAATTTCGTGTTCTTTCAACACTATTGTTATGATCAAATTTAATCTCCATCCAATCATTTGTCAAGTATGTTTTTGTAGACTGATGTCATATAGGCATGATTCTGGGTACATAAGAAATAGGATAACACAGCGTAGTTACAACAGTTCAGACAAACGAGGTGAAATTTATATGTTTAGAGAATTTGTTTTGATTTCAGCTCTCATTCTTTCTACTTTTGGACAACTTCACAATGATCAACCTTTTGAGCAAACGCAAATATTCGATTTGTCAGATGTTTCTGCAGAGTCACTTTCTGCAAATGAGTTTGGTAACAGGCTCTTAGTTGGTGGTGGGAAATCGGGTATTCTTACCCTTCTCGATATAGAAAACCTTAATATCATACATATATTAGACACGTTAGATTTCAATATAGAATTAGAGTCTATTGCAAAACTGGCAGTAAATGAGAATAGAGTTACTTCTGACAGTCTCAAACGCCTAAAAGACATCTCTGCAAATGTAACAGATGTTAAGTACTTAACAGGGGGACGCTACTGTGTCGCAACCATCGCATTCTATTCAAAAGAACTTGATAGACATCCCCTACTGAACATTGGTGCACTTGCATTTATTGATATGGAGTCCTTTGCAGTGAAAACATTTCATATAACAGATCCGAACCCAGAAAGTGTTGCTATTAGCTATGATAACAATTATTATCTGGTCGCATGTCAAGGATTTAGAGATGACTTTCAAGAAAGTTTGTCTATATCAGGTAGTGTTATGCGGTATGAACTTAGTGGCGCCAATATTGAGTTTTCTGGGAGATTTACTTTTGACGATGATGCCGAATGTGACTTTAAATTGCTCTCAGGATGTATTCTCCGTGATCCTCACACAAGACTTGACCACATAACAACCTCTCCCGTTGAGAATATAGCAGCTGTCACAGATCAGAGTTGTAATGCCCTTCTTATGCTTGATATAGAAACGCTTCGTATTTATAGAATAATCGATATGGGATTTAGCCAACATCTATCCGACACTAATGACAATAATACTATAGACTTCAAGTTCACAAACACTCTTAGACTTGAACCAGATGGTGTAGTTTTTAGTCAGAATGGTCAATATGTTCTAACTGCAAATGAGGGTAAACTTGACCACACTGATACAGATGATCACGATCTCTATGAGTTTTATTCAGGTGGGCGAAATATAACTGTGTTGGATCTTAGCGGAAAAAAGATCTACGATAGTCGCCATTTAACAGAAGTCAACGAAGCCATAACAGGACAATACAATGACAAACATTCCGATACTCATGGAAGTCAACTTGAAAGCCTTACAATTGGAAATGTTGACGGAAACAGTTTTTTGGCTGTTACTGCAGAAAAATCAAGTGTTGTGCACTTCTTTGATATTAAGGATATGAAGAACATAAGATACCTAGGTCACGTTCCTACAGGTGGCAAGGCACCTGAAGGTATCATTTATGTTCCAGTTCAGGAGGTATTTATTTGTGCCAACGAAAAATCAAACTCTATTTCTGTATTTGAATTTAGAAAAACTATAAACAGAGACTATAATGAGTAGATAAAATATAATGAATGAATTAGCTATAATGAATACCTAAAAAAGCCATCAAGTGGATATGACATATCCACTTGATGGCTTTTGACTACAGTATTATTTATAGTTTATTTAATCTTTCAATTAAGAAATCAATAAATACCTTAGGGTCAATGTCCATTGCAACATGTACATTTGGTTCCTTACCCCAGCGATTATCGAAATCGCAAACAGTCATCCCGTCACAGTAATTACTGTTTGTCTCAACACCAACAAATCGGTGGAGGGTTTTCACAAGATTAGGATCAACTGATAGTGAAACCGCCAAAGGATCATGCATACAGCAACCGTATACGCCATTTTTTTGATGGAATCTTTCCATATAGTCATATGTAGCGCCATATACAAAATCTCGAACTGCCTTATTTCCAGTAATTTCATCAATTCTATCTCTTGTTAAAAGAGCTCTTGTAGTTACATCCAGCCCTACCATAGTTACCTTAGCGTTTGAACTAAATACTCGATGAGCAGCTTCTGGATCAATTGCAATATTGAATTCTGCCACTGGTGACTCATTCCCACGCATGTCTGCTGCTCCACCCATGATTATAATCTCTTTTACCCAGTTCTGTATCTCTGGTTCTCTTTCCATAGCTTTAGCAAAATTGGTTTCTGGGCCTGTCATAATGACTGTAATTTCATTTCTATTGTTTTTTATCGTATCAATCATAAAATCGATTGCTGACGTTTCAGAACTTAACACATTTTGCAGCTTGTCATTAACCTCAACATCTGTCAGCTGGCCAGCAAGACCTGTACTCCCATGAATTTCTGTGGCATAACGTACATTTCGTTTTAAAGGTGCTCTTTCACCTGCATAAACCGGAACATTTTCATGACCAATTATCTTTAACACACGCAGTGTGTTTCGCGTTGCCGATTCTAAATCAATATTTCCTGAAACTGTTGTTATAGCTTGAACATCAAGTTCTGGTGATGCACAAGCAAGCATAATCCCTATTGCGTCATCTATACCTGTATCGACATCTAATATAATTTTTTTCAAATCACTCACTCCCGAATTTGTATTTATTCTAGTCTTAAATTCTATAGTTCATTATATATTAAAATAGGACAAAATAAATGACATATGTCATACATATGTCATTTCAATGTTAAACTATATCGCTTGTAATACACACGACAATGAACTTTCATTCATCAAACATTTCATTTCATTGCGGGTATCAACGATCCGTTGGTACTTCTCGTCTGAGATTCTTGCATCTCCATAAACACGCCAGTACTGTACTTTTGTGAACTGTAATGACGGATGTCCAATGAATCCCAACACATCTTTTAATGGATACCCTAGAAATACACCGATCTCATCAGGACACTCCCCTTTTCTAAGTTTTGAAACAAGAACCTCTAAAAATCGTCAATAGAGCCTTTCTTGGGGTACCCCATTGAAACAAGGAATCGTCTGTTCCTTCTATCGTGAAGGGTTTCGTACAAGTGAATCGGATCATAAAAAAGAATTTTTATCTGTCCATTTTCCTGTGTAATCTTTTTGTATTTCACTTTAATAGCCTTTTCAAAGTTTGAATCAATCGCTTGCAGTTTTTCGCACCGCGAGCAGTCAAACTTCGGATAACTAATAATCTCAGCAGGCTTTGCTCCTAAAATTACCGGTCCTAGTGTCTCCACAAGCCATTTCATATGGCCTTGGCAGCCTTCCAATTTGCATGATTTGTTATTGAATTTTGATTTGAGAGCTGTTGTCATATAAACCACCTACTTGATAACGATTATCATTTTCATCATAAGTATAACATACAACTCTAATCATTTGCAATTACTCAGTAACTTAAAACTTTGTAATAGCATAAAGAAGCGCTGTAAACCACTATTTAAAGCCAACTACAACGCTTGTATGCTAACTATTCACTTGTTTCTTCATCCGTCTCTTCTTCATCAGAATCCTCTGAATCATTTAATTCTATAGTTTCATCTTCTGGATTCCATTCAACCTCTAATCCGAGTGCCTCTGCTATGAAGCCTAATGGTACCACAGTACGACTACTTATAACTTCTGCTTTGGCATCTAAAACGAACTCTTCACCATCTACCACTGCTTTATTAGAGTCCACCCAAATCTCTATGACTGTATTGTCTTTTGATATAGTAACTTTACGTTCTTCACCATCCCAGGCTACATCTGCACCAAAACCCTTCGAAATTGCATTTACAGGGATTAGTGTACGCCCTTCTTTAATCACTGGAGGTACATCAAACTTAAACTGGGCACTATTTGAAATAATATTATCTACACCTAATACCTTAATGTCTTCGTATTCTTCCTGAAGGTCTCCAATCAACTCTTCAAGCTCAGACATCTCTTCTTCCGAATACTCGGCCTTAATTATATCTCTTATCTCTTTACGTAGATCTTGTGCTTCATTTTTTAGATTTTTCAAATCATCTTTAGCTGCTTTCATTTCTTCTTTATATTGTTTGAACATATCTTTCGCTGATGTAATTTCTGGATCTTCTTCTAGATCAACGTCTACTGCATCAATCTGTTCACTGTCTTCAATTGTTTCTTCTAATGCTTCAATTTCTTGTTCTAGTGCTTCAATTTCTTCTTCGCCTAAGAACTCACTCAGTTTTTCAAGAACAGCTTCTAATTCCTCAACCTTTGACTGAGCAGCTTCTTCTCTATCATCCACTTTTGATTTTTCACTATATTTTTCTATTTTCTCTGTTACATTATTTACTTTCTTTTCTTCACGCTCTTCTTCTTTTTCTTCTCGTTCAATTTCTTTTTCTTCTTTTGTCATCTTCTCTTTTTTGTCATCATCATCAGTGTCTTCGTCTTCTTCGCTTAAGTCATTCTCATCATCACTGTCATTTTCATCATCGTCA
>LQAE01000092.1_pt1 | contig 40618 bp, 32 predicted proteins | sample 1535771 | NCBI WGS metagenome assembly LQAE01 (sample SAMN04331582, study PRJNA305678) | bioreactor metagenome | isolation source: bioreactor_1 inoculated with Wadden Sea sediment 1st replicate of a... | place: Germany:Bremen
TCCTATAAGGCCATATCTCAGTGGTATACGTTCATCTTTTGCACGTGCTTCAAGACCACCAACTCTAAGTTGTGTTAGAACATAGCTTGCACCTCTTAAAGCTTGGTCTCTTTTAAGTGTTGAAAACACTTTGATCGGCACACCAGAATGTTCAACCATTCTCCGAGCTAAATCTGCAACAATTTCAAGCTTTTCTTTTCCGCTTTCTATGTCACATAACCAGATTTCACTCACTGGAAGTGTGTCATATCTCTTTATAAATCCATCAATCAGCTCTGGAGTATAGCTACTTCCACCACCAATTACAGCAATTTTTAATTCTGACATATTTTCACGCCCCTAAAAGTCAGTTCTGTACTTTCGTTTAATTTCCTTCTTCTGCGTAAAGTGCAGACACCCCGAAATGGAGTCTCTCTGATAACGACGATTGTCGTTGACAGACTCCATTTCGGGGTGCCGGTCCCGTGTGAAAGGACCGGCACAGAGGTCAAAATGACTAAGCAGCTTTCTTAGCCTCATTTTTTGTAGCATTAACACGTTCACTCATCATTACAAATGGTGCATAGATTACGATGTAAAGAACGAAGTTGATCGCTTGAAGTACTGCACCCATAATTGAACCTGTTGCTAGGAAACCGCCAATAATTGGTGGCGTTGTCCAAGGAACAATCGCAACGACTCTAGGGAAGATGCCTGATGCAATCATTGCGTAAGAGAATACCGCTACTAAAACAGGACCAAGTAGGAATGGTATAAACATTACTGGGTTAAGTACAAGTGGCATACCGAATAATACAGTCTCATTAATATTGAAAAGACCTGGTGCTAGACCCAGCTTAGCAATTTCTGTATTAGACTTTTGCTTAGCTACTAAGAATAGTGCAACGATAAGTGGTAGCGTAGCGCCAGAACCACCTATGTATACAAATACATCTAGGAATTGCTTGTTCATAATATAAGGAACCGCTTGACCAGCTTGGTACGCAGCCATATTCGCTTCGATCATTGGAAGGAATACCGGCTCGATGATACCGCCAATAATGTTTGAACCGTGAAGTCCGAAGAACCATAGTAGTTGATTCATGAATACTACGATAATTGCTGAACCAAATGAATCGGCAACATTAGTGATCGGTGCTGATACAAATCTTGTTACGAGTGCAAACAAATCAGTTTGTAGTCCAAATCTAAGTGCAACTGAGAATAAACTAAAGATTGCGATTGTCGCCATACCTGGGAATAGAGCTGCAAATGACTTTGATACAGCTGGAGGTACACCCTCTGGCATTTTTAAAACAAACTTGTCTGACTTAGATAGTCTTACAAATATTTCACAAGATGCAAGACCTGCAAATAGAGCAACAAACAGGCCAAGTGTACCCGTGTAAGATCCTGAGAATTCAGGCATAAGTGCTACAAAACAACCAGCAGCTAGAAGACCTGCAAATAATCCATCTGAATCGTACGATCGTGCTAGGTTATAAGCTAATGCAAATGTAATAAGTAGACCCATAATTCCGAAACTTGCGCCCCATACTGCACCACCAAAGGCTTTCCAGTCTGGGAAAAGACCTGTCATAAATTCTTGGTATGCAGGAACAGGTAAAGCATTGAGTAAGACCGCAAATGAACCTGCGATCATTAGTGGCATTAACGCCACAAACGCGTCACGAATTGCAACCATGTGACGTTGCGCACCGAATTTTGCAGCTACCGGTACGAAATGCTTCTCAAGGAAACTAAATATTGCGTTCATCGATTAAAATCCCCCTTGTCAAAATATACATATGATAAACCCAGAAATTTGGGTGAACCAGTTACTCCATAAGGCTGATCGCTTGATCAAGCACTTTATCGCCATTCATCGTCCCATAAGAAATTGTGTCGATAATGTCGATTGGCGTTCCGTAATCCTTAAAAATGTTTTCAAGCTTTCCTTTTAAAAACCTCACTTGAGGTCCTAATAGGGCAACATGAACATCTGTGTGATCTTTCGCCTCTGATTCAGCCACTGCAAAAATTTCTGCTGAATATCCACGACTTTCTGCCGCCTTTTGCATTTTTGTTACTAGCAAGCTTGTTGACATGCCTGCTGAGCAAACCAGCATTATTTTTTTCATAATATTCTCCTCCACGATTAAGCTTTTTATATAGCACTTCACTATTTCTCTAATATGTCCTTTGCTAGAATCAGAGCTCCCTCTGCTGGACTTTTCTTAGGAAAATGCGTTATTACACTTGGTAGACTAATTTCAAGCTTTTTCTCCAACTTAAGTCTGATATAGTCTGATTTTTCAAGAACACTCCCAATGAATCCAACTTGGAATGAGTCCTTTTCCATGCGAACTGACAATGCCTTTATATGGTCATATAAATCATTAACAGTGTTTTCAATTATAGTGTCTGCAACTGAATCCATACCTGCCAGATCTGTAACAATTGGTGCAAGAGCAGCAATGTCCTGCTTTTGTCTGTCAGGATGATAAACAAAGTTTAAAAGCTCTTCTTGAGTCTCCAGCCCAAGAATCGTCTTCATACCGTTCCAAATTTTCGTGGGTTTTCCACGCCCATCAAATCCTTCAAGAACAAGTTTTATCCCATCCCTAGCAATCGAGTATGCCGATCCAGTATCATCGATAAGATGGCCCCAACCACCTACTCGAATTGGCTCACCATCAGTTCCAATACCTAGGGCAATTGAACCAGTACCACTGATAATAATTGCGCCGTTACGGCCTTCATTGGCACCAACAAGTGCTGTCATGGAATCGTTTACCACCTGAAGATGATTTTCATATTCCAACTCTCTGAAGATCCTCGTGATAATTTTCTCATCGTCTTTAGTGTCAACACCCGCACCACCAAAACAAATACTAGTGATGTCCTTTTTCGTGATGCCACATTCCTGTAACTGATCAAACAAACCACTAAAAGTTTCTATAACTTGATCATCACCAACACTGTGTCTATTTGTTGGCCCCAGCTGGTAGGTAAGCGTTTTCATAGTCGATAAGTCTTCAACTATAACCGCTGTTCCTGTACCGCCTCCATCAAGACCGATAACTACTGCCATATTCTCACCTGCTATTCGTGTGCAAGCTTTGTTTCAAAAAGCTCAACAATCGCATTTACTGCTTCATGTTCGTCATGGCCATCAGCTGAAATCATAAGTTCATCACCTTTTGATGTTCCCAGACTCAGGATTCCCATAATACTTTTTCCATTGATGCTCTTTCCATCTTTTTCAATATAGATTTCAGCACCAAACTTTTGAGCAAGACCGCATAAAAGACCCGCTGGTCTAGCGTGAAGTCCTGATGCACTTGTAACCGTTACTGACTTTTGTTTCATATTTTATATCTCCTTTCGAATCTCACACATATATAACGCATCATCCGTGCCAAGTTTTGATTAAAGACAAAAACTTTTTAAATTTTCTTTCAATATAAGTTCTAAACGTTGCAAATACTAACTAACTATTATTCTTTAATTTGTCTAATTTCAGATTTACACACTGATTACTGTGTTACACACAATAAAAATAGCGTGCAAAATCATTGCACGCTATTACACACTATGCACACTTTACACAGATTTAGACTCATTTTCAATCACCATTCTGGTAATATAAGCCACTTCATGTTCATCAATCTGCATATTGAACCCTTTTTCAAGTCTGCGTAGACCTTCCTTTACAATCTTAAAGGGTTTATCGTATGTCACCTTATATTCATTTATATTTTCAAAAGATCTAATCTGTTCTCCAGATATAATTCGATCAAGCATGAAACCCATGTGAAGTAAAATACCTGTTTTCACATCATGTTCAATATGAATACCCATGTTTTCTTCTATTTCACAAAGTGAACTCAGAGACCTTTCAACCGCCTCCTCACCGTCCACTGTCTGAAGATGATTCTTTAATGAAAGTCCAATTTGCTTATACGCCATTTCTTGACTAACAATTGTTTGCAGCTTCTTAAGTCCAGAACCACCAAGTAATTCTACTGCCGATATTAGTGGATAACGGTCAATTATCATATCTATGGTACTAACTACAGCAAGAATTCTATGATTTGAGCGCAGCCGCTCTAGTTTTTTTGTGAATTCTCGTTTGTTCAATATATTGAGAGAGCGAACTTCAATATCAGGTATATCTGCAATTTGTGCCTCAACAATTTTTCGAAGCCTTTCTGAAGCCCCTTCACCAGTGAAACACGCTGTAATTATCAGATCTGACCTTGCGCCAGCTGGGGCCATAATATTCTCCACAGGACGTCCCAGACTCGATAGACAGGCATTATAAATTTCATTTAATTCTCTTCCAAGAGCCGCCTTTCGACAAGCCTCTATTACTATTGGTGTTGATGTCATGTCAATTGTCTTAACGACTATCCCCATGTCTTCTGAAATCAGAGACCCAAAATTCACAAGCGAGCCCATATCTACCATTAAAAGAACACCTCGTCCAGTATTGGCTTTACGTATTTCTTCCTTGGCTATCTCGTACATATCCTCAGCTTTCATACTAAGAGGCATGTCTAGACCAACAGCATGATCTTTTCCAACGAGTGAGTTGGCCACTTGAACCATACTGGATGCTGTACTGGGTCCATGCATTAAAACAACAATCCCTACCTTCGGTTCCTCCGAACTAAGAACTTCTTCTGGATCTGCAGCTAGAAACATTGCAATATAGCCTATTTCATCAAGAGGTGTTTGAATTCTAAACGTTTCGTCCATTTCTTTGGCAATATCCATAGCCGCCATAAATGCATCTGGAAAATTCACTCGTATAACATTTAGTTGAGGGTGGAAAATTGTCTGACCTGTACGAATACGCTCAATACTTCCATGAAGATGAAGAGCCAGCGGAAAGAATACGTTCTCGTCGTAGAGCTTACCAAGCATTTGACCCGCCCGATTTAAAATCCGTTCTGTAAACTCCAAAATTTCTGGTGCAACCAACTTTGCAACTTCTTCTTTTCTTTGCTGGTTTGGTACAGACCCAAGGAGCTTATTAAAGTGCGACTCAATGTCCCCATTTAGAATTTCGTGAATTTCTCTTGAATCCATTCCAGTCGACTTAAGATTAATAACCTTTTCCTCAATATGCTCGTAGAACGGTTCAGATTCACGTTCTACTTCTAACTCAATATCTAAACTATCCTCAGCATGGTATCTGAAAATATCCTCATTGCTCTTAAGCAGGTAATCTATTTCATTTCTACACTCCTGTATTTTCATAAGACCACGTTTCACATGTTGAGGCAGGTCTGCTTGAGTAATTAGAATGTAATTTTCGTCTTTAGACTTATATTTCAAAAATGCTTTTGCACACGCCAACTGTATATCACTTCTAAGTTGACCAATATTATTGGGACAATCATAGAGTAGTAATGAGATTAACGAATTTTTGTTGACGTAAATACTTTTACCAATGCGTTTGGCTTCCATGCGTAGAAACGTATCTATGAGTGCCATACGTTCTTCAAATGTTCTATCTCGTAAGGCGGGTAGTGTAATAACCATTGGAATACGTCTGGTAAACGTTTTAAGTAGGAATGATGACGGGTCTTCAGTTGTTGCCGCAATAATTTGTACTTTAGCCCCTTCAAGAACTTCCGTTTCACCCAACCTTCTAAAAACCCCTTTATCAATAAAGGTAAATAACATTTCTTGGCCTTGTGGTGATAGCCTATGAACCTCATCAAGGAACAAAACCCCACCATCTGCCTGATTTAGCAAGCCTTCTTTGTCTTTGTCAGCACCTGTATAGGCACCTTTTTTCACACCAAAAATTTGTGCCATTACAAGCTGTGGATTCTCAGCATAATCGGCACAATTAAAACGAATAAAAGGTGCATGATTATGGGTCATTCCAGACTGAATTGAGAATCTATACATAAACTCTGCAAACATGGATTTACCTACACCCGTTTCACCAAGTAGTAATGTATGAAGACCATCTGGCGGGTATAATATAGCCGCTTTTGCCTGCTGAATTGGAACAAGTAAACTTCTGTCCGATCCAACAATGCTTTCTTCAGCACTTAAAGACGATTCCGGCTCAACATCTATTCTGCCTTTTCTTGAAACAACTTCTGCAGCTTTTGATGCAAACCTTACGGGGCGACCATCTATTTTAATAATATCTCCCGCTCTTACAAGCTTATTAAGATATCTAGATGCACTGGAACGGTCAAGGTGAAGGTAGTCGCCTACATCTTCTGCTGTAATGCCATCTGTATTCAGTTTTTCAAGATGCTCAACTGCTTCTAGAACCTGATCTACTCTTTTCATCGACTACGCTCCTTTTATAAGTATCTTATCCATAACCTTACCCAAGTCCTCCAAAAAAAGCAAACGGACATGTAAATAATAATTTCACATGTCCGTAATATTTTTATAAATGGTTTGATTAAATAGAATTTTCAACACACGCTTTTTCAGGCTTTTGATTCCAGTCTGGTGTCAATTTCGACGTCATTAGAAGTATTGTAAACCAGCCAACTAGAACCACACCTTTTAGAACGCTTGTCATACTTATACTCCACCATACACCTTCAAGTCCAAGAAATTCTGGTCTAGATAGGATAAGAGCTCCTGGCACTCGAAGACCAGTGAACAAAATACTAACAAGGGATGGTGGCAATGTCTTATTCAGACCATTAAATGCACCTGATGTTGTTATTTCAATACACATAAATAATTGTGATAAACCTAAAATTTGAAGGTAGACCACACCAACAGCTACAGCTTCAGGTTCTTGAATAAATACTTTAAATAGGGGCTCTGCACCAAATATTAATAGTGCTGTAACCATTATGCCTATGACGGACATAATCTGCACGGCTATAAAATACCCTTTTTTGATCCGTGCCCACTGTTTAGCACCGTAGTTCTGGCCAGTAAATGTACCCAGTGCTGTAGCAAAACCACTGGCTGTCATCCAACTTAAAGCTTCAATTTGTGATCCAACTTTTTGTACTGCTATCGGAACAGGTCCCCAAGCAGCAATGATTCGACCAATAATCATTGCGAAAATTGTAAACGCCCCACTCTGTATGCCAACAGGAAGACCTGTTTTGAATATCTGACCCATTGCATCAAAGTCTGGTTTTTTAAGTAGGTGGAAATGGAATAATTCTCGGTCCTGCCTTTGCATTGTAATCCAAAAAATCGCAAATACGACAATATGAGAAAGGGCTGTTGCGTAAGCAGCTCCCATAACGCCATAACCCGCAATGCCTCCAACACCAAATATTAGGAGCGGATCAAGAATCATGTTTGCAATTAAACCAATCGTATTTATTTTGAATGGTGTTCGACTGTCACCTGAACCATTAAAAATACCTGAGAACACTTGATTCGAAAATTGGAATACCATAGCCGCAGAAACCACAACTAAATATCCAACAGCTTGTTCATTTACCCACGTATCATCAATATTAAAAAAACCAATAAGCGGTTCTCTGAATATTATTATAAACATACTAAAAATCAGTGCCAATACGAAGTTCATCTGAACAGCACTTCTTGCGTATTTTCTAGCACCTGCCTCGTCTTTACGTCCTACAGACTGAGAAACCCAAACTTCAACGCCGATTTGTGTCAAACGGATAATTGAGAAACCTAGCCATGTAAAGAATCCAGCTGTCCCAACTGCTGCAACAGCCCGACTCCCAAGTCGTCCAATCCATATCATATCTGTTAAGTTATATGCCATTTGTAAAAATGATGTTCCCATTATTGGGAGTGCCATCAATATTAGACCCTTAAAAATTGAGCCTTGGGTCAAATCTGTCTTTTTCATGCGCTTCACCTCATCTAATCTTTAATAACGCATACATCCGGATATATCATAGTCATGAATACATGAACTGTCAAGCAAGTGTCCTTCGATACATAATAGCCATTCATATTGAAACATCAGCACTCCCATAGATATTTCGGGACTCTAAAATATTTGCATCAAATCCTATTTCCACTCTTTTTCATGATGATTTTTTAGCTATTCGGGTAAATGTAAACCAATAATTGGTATAGGGAGGATTTATGAAGAATACAAAACACATTATCACTCTGATAATTATTTCTATAGTTGGTCTATTAATTAACTGGGGATTGTTCTCTATTTTGAACACAGCTGAAGAATCAAGACTAACTAGATTTTTCGAGTTTGGTGTCAATCAAAGACTTTCTGCCATTGAGCGTTCTGTTGAAACACAGCAATTAACCATGCTTGCGCTTCAAAATCACGAACGATCCATAAGTTCAAGATCCGATTTTAAGGCTTTCACCAAACCATTTCTAGATCGGGTCATTGGTATTCAAGCTCTAGAGTGGGTGCCACGCATTCGAGGTGATGAAAGAGAAAAATACGTTAACTCAGCAAGAGAAGATGGTATTACTGATTTTGAAATAAATGTACGAGACAGTGCAAGGAACCTTGTCCCAGCACCACAAAAGGCAGAGTATTATCCAGTCTATTTCCTTGAACCCCTTGAAGGTAATGAAGCTGCAATGGGATTTGACCTTTCATCAAACGAGGAAAGACTTAATGCACTTAATGAATCTATTTTGTCTGGTGAAGTTGGAACAACTGGCCGTATTACCTTGGTTCAAGGTGAACTGTCACAGTCGGGCTTCCTGACACTCTACCCCGTATACAACAAGCCACTAGAAGAACTCAGTGAGCTGGAGCGTCAAGAGGAAATTAAAGGTTTTGCGCTTGGTGTATTTGTTGTGCAAGATTTAATTGAAGAATCCGTTGCGTTATTTGATAATGATCGTATTGACATATATGTTTCAGATATTACAGAACCAAATCAACCTGAACCTCTTTATTACCACAACTCTATTGGTACAGACGAAGCCTTTAATGATAGATACTTCATCGATTCACCTGACAGGCGTTCACAAAACCACAACCCTATCTATCGGTAGCCGTTTATGGCAATTAACATTTGTTCCAACCGATGCATTTTTGTCTGAATTTCAAACGAACAATGCTTTAATCATCCTTGTTATCGGAATCCTAGCCACAGCCCTTTTAGTCGGATATATCAATGTAACAACTACCAGGTCTATTACAATAAGGAACCTCGTTGAATTACGTACAAGAGAGCTTGAACTGTCCAAACAAGAGGCTGAAAAAGCCAAAGAGCTTGCAGAAAAAGCCAATCAGAGTAAAACTGATTTCATTTCCAATGTCAGCCATGAACTTCGAACACCACTCAATGGCATACTTGGTCTTTCACATGCAATACTTAAAAGCCACAATGAAAACCTAAGCACGAATCAAATTAAAGGTCTTGAAATGGTTCACCGAAGCGGAATGCGACTTCTAGATCTGATTAATGAAGTTCTTGATCTTGCAAAGGTTGAAGCTGGCACAATGAACTACAATGAAAGACCTATGCGAATTAAAGGTATTTTAAACCATGTTGAGAACCTTTTTAAAGGATTAATGGAAAGTCGAGTTGTTAAAAAACAAGATCCACTTGATCTTTTCATCAGAACAGAAGGGTTTACACCTGAATTCATCTTAACCGATCGCCGTAGACTGGAACAAATACTAGTGAATCTCATTGGAAACGCTGTGAAGTTCACGCATAAGGGAAGTATCACTATAACTGTTAAAGTTGTAGAAAGTTCCATATGGTTTGAAGTCAGTGACACAGGAATAGGCATTTCTAAAGATCAATTGGCGCAAGTATTTGATAAGTTCCAGCAAGTCGACGGCTCATCATCGCGTTCTTATGAGGGTACAGGCCTTGGTTTATCTTTAAGTAAATCACTGGTTCAACTTTTAGGTGGCGAAATTGCCGTTGAAAGTGAACTTGGTATAGGAACAACCATGCGTTTGGGCTTTCTACTTAGAGGCGTGGGTAAAAAGTTAGAAATAGCCCCGTACGAAATTTATATACCTAAAGAAAAGTACTATCCTTTTGGATACTCAGACCAGTCAAAAAAATGCACGACAACTTGTCCAAGTTGAAAAGGTCACTTGACTCGGTAAAGAAAACACCCCAGCAGACGGTCGGAAGTAACGTCAATTCTATCGTTTTTAATATAAAAGACGAACACAAAATCATCGAAAACAAGTCGGTTTTATTGTGTAGCGGAAACGAAGAATCAAGGTCTGTGTTAGCAAGTTGTCTGCGTCAATTTAACATTAAATTGACCGAACGTACCAACGCAACAACTGCCTTTGAAATTCTTTCAGATGTTGATCCAGACATAATAATTATTGAACCGAACCTTCCCGATATGCCAATATCTTCATTCATAAATATGATTGAGTCTGCATATACAACTGTCCAAACCAGTTATGTCATTGTAGGAGGCAGCAACACACTTTCTTTTGAACAATCACAGTCTCACGTTTCCTTTGTTGATACACCGCTCAATGCAGATGTTTTTATTGATACTATTTCACAATCATTAAGACTCAATCAAGCAATTGCCTCTGGGGATGAAAAACTGCATATTCTTATTGCAGACGATGAGGAAGTTGGTCGAGCACTTCTAAAAATGATTCTAGAAAACAAGTATAGGCTAAGTTTTGCTGAAAACGGCCTCGAAGCCGTTCAGCTATATTTTGAAACGAAACCAGATTTAGTTCTTATGGATATTATGATGCCAAAGCTAGATGGGATTGGCGCACTATCACAAATTGCCGAGCAAGATTCTGAACACGTTCCAGTCATTGCTTTAACTGCAAAGGCAATGAAAGATGATGAGCAAGGCCTGCTTGATCAAGGTTTCAGTCACTATATATCAAAACCATTTGACTCTAAAAAACTATCAAATGCTATTAATGACTTCTTAACGAAAGGACATTCAAATGGATCAAATTAATATTCTCATTGTCGATGACAGTGACATTAATCGGTTTGTGATCGAATCTATGTTAACAGAATTTAAAGTTTATAATGCTTCTGGCGCCACACAAATGTACTCTATTTTAAGTGAGGTCGACATAGACCTAATTCTTCTAGATGTTTTAATGCCTGAAAAAAATGGTCTTGAGGTTGCAACTGAATTGTCTGATTCAATACAGTACAAAGACATTCCAATCATTTTTGTCAGTGCGAAAGATTCTGGAGAAGATATTTTGATGGGATTTAACTCAGGGGCGTTTGATTACATTACAAAACCCGTCGATGAAAGGATACTCAGAGCCCGAATTGACTCTGTTCTTAAACATTCAAAAAAAGAGAAAACACTGGAAAAACAATCTACAACCGATACTCTTACAAGTATATATAACCGCAGATACTTCATGGAAAGAGCAAATCAAGAATGGGACCTTGTCAAAAGGCAAAATCGAATTCTTTCTATAGTCATGATGGATATTGACCATTTCAAGAGAATTAATGATGAACATGGACATGATGTTGGTGATTTTATTCTAAAGGAAACAGCATCCTTACTAACAGAGAGCATTAGACTTTCTGATGTCTTAGCAAGATATGGCGGAGAAGAATTCATTACATTGTTTACAGGATACACAAAAGAAGAAGCTTTTTTAGCTTGTATGCGTATTAGGAATATGATTAATAGTCATGTTTTTAAGATAAATGGTTTAGAATTACGAATCACGATGACATATGGCATAGCCGATGTGAATGACCTTGAAGGTTCTTATGACGACCATAAAATCGACGATGTCATTAAGTTATCAGACATGAGATTATACAACGGAAAAAAATCTGGTCGTAACATGGTGTCTATGCAAGTGTGATACACGAATATCTATAATGGATAAAACTGAAAAGAAGCCCTTAAAATCAGGGCTTCTTTTTTGATTTTCATCAAATTTATTTACGTTTAGAAATAACCCACTCAAGCGCTTCCACAACATCTATCGGAAACAAATCACGTTCCAGTTTCATTTGCTTGATAATGAAATCATCGTTTAGTTTCTTATGGTGACTCACCTCGTACTTGTATACAGCCTTAAGTATTTGAGCGCCAGCATATACTGTATTGTTTGGATCAAATCGATACTTTCCAAGGGGCTGTTGCATAATTCTCACCATTTCTGCAATGTCATCAAGGCGAGGAATTTTGTTTATCATAGCCGCGCTTGCCTCAGAAAAATTATTGTAATAGTCAATATCACGCTTACTCGTTGTCGTTCCACGCAGTATTGCATCTAATGATTCTGGTGATATATATACAAGACCTGCAAGACACATCAAAGTTGCTGTATCCACCTTCCAAAGTTCCTTATATCCAAGAGCACTGGCAACATCATGTGCATTTCTTTTAGCATTCATAGATAAACTGTATAAAAGCTCATTGCTGGATTTTTCAAGTTCTAAAAACCCTTGAATAGCACCAACAAGCGTTTTGGATAGTGTTTCTCGAAGGTCTTTTCTGGTCTGCATGAGCGTTAAATGTGTGCTTACACGTGCATTTACTTCGGCAATATCAAACGGTTTTACGATGTAGTCCACTGCACCGAGTTCAAACCCCATAGTTTTTTCACCCATGGAAGACAAAGCCGTAATAAAAATAACAGGAACATCTTTCAAATACGGGTCTGATTTCAAAATTTGGATGACAGCGTATCCATCTAACTTCGGCATAACAATATCAAGAAGAATAAGATCTGGCTTAACTTTTCTTGATACTTCAGCAGCTTTCTCACTATTCTTCACTGCAAAAATCTTATACTTTTCAGACAAAGCACTGCTTAATATATCAATATTTTCTTGAGCATCATCAACAATTAGAATTTTATACATTCTCATCATCCTTATACGATTCCCTGATTTTTAGAATCCCATCTATATTCTCTATAAACAATGCAACTATTGATGGATCAAAGTGTTTGCCACCCTCTGATTCTATGAGACCAGTAGCCTTTTCAATAGACCAAGCTTCTTTATATGGCCGTTTACTTGTTAATGCATCAAACACATCCGCTAAAGCAACAATACGGGCATAAATATGAATCTCTTCCTGTTTTATCCCGTTAGGATATCCTGATCCATCCCACTTTTCATGATGCTGTTCTGCAATTATTCGAGCATACTTTAATATCTCAGAAGTTTGCTGACCAATAATTTCTCCACCTATTTCAGCATGTAAATTTATTTCATTTCTCTCGTTGTCATCTAATCGACCAGGCTTTTTCAAAATATTATCTGCAATACCTATTTTGCCTACATCGTGCATTGGTGCTGCTAGCATTAGAAGTTCTGCCTCATTCTCTTCTATACCAATTGCTCTGGCCAGCAAGTAAGAATAAGCACCAACCCTCTGTACATGTTTTCCTGTTTCATTGTCTTTGTACTCTGCAGCACGACCTAGAACATTAATAACCTCAACTTGGGTATCAAATATTTCTTCTGTTTTCTGTTTAACCTCTTGATACAGTAGCTGTTTCTGATTGGCTAGTTGAAGGTGTGTCCTTACTCGAGCTTTTACTATGACTGGTGTTACTGGCTTTGCAATATAATCCACTGCTCCAAGTTCAAAACCATGAACTTCATCAACAGCTTCATTGTTCGCCGTTACAAATATAACAGGTATACCTTTGGTTAAAGGGTTATTTTTTAGTGCACTGCATACAGTGAATCCATCCATTTCCGGCATCATAACATCTAATAGTATTAAGTCTGGCTTATGTTTTTTAGCCAGTTCCAAAGCCTTTCGACCAGAAAGAGCAAAGCGTATTTGATAGTCATCTTTCAAGATGGAATGTAAGACATCAATATTGTCCTTGATATCATCAACCACAAGAATAGATTGTTTGCCATTCACCCTACCCATCTCCTTTCAATGCTGTTTGAATCATACTCAGCACATCTGGAATATTGAATGGTTTATGTACCAATTTGACAAATCGGCCTGGTTCAAGATTTTCAATACCATGTTCAAGTACATCAACACCACTTAAGAAAACTATTGGTATGCCTTTTAGACGTTCATCTTTTGCGATATGTTGATACGTTTCATATCCATCCATTACCGGCATCATGACGTCTAACAGAATTAGATCAGGAACATTCCTTTCAAGAATCTTAAGTGCTATTTTTCCGTTCTTTGCAATTGACAACTTGTAAGTCTCTTTCAGTGCATCCCTAAGAATGTCCAGATTGAGTGTATTGTCGTCAACAATCAGTATTTTTGTCATAACTCTCATTTCCTTTCATTCCTAATTGCCTTCACCCTCATATTCAGCAAGCATGGTTCTTACATAATCAAGTGCTTCCTCGTATTCGTATGCTTCCACTGCTTTTTTAAGCTTGGCTTTTATACTTTCCCCTTCTCTTCTACTAACTTCTGATCCAATCTCATTAAGTGCAGATTCAGAGTCCATATCGTATTCATCAAGCAGAGCTAGAAGAGCAGTAAGTTTTTCAACATATTGAGCGTCACTAAGTAAAATGCCTTCTTCTTCTTCTATTGTCTCTAATACACTACTCAAGCAATTTTCGACCGTCTTAACGTCATGTTTTAGCTGGTCTTTTAAAGTTTTAAAGGCCTCTGATTCAAACAAAGTTCCAACACTAAACACATGATCTTTCAGACCCAGCTCAATGGTCTTGGCGGCTTCCTGTGTCTTATTTGCACCTATATTACCCGACAGACCTTTCAATGTGTGATAGAACCTTACAGCCTCTGTCTCTTCCATGTTTCTTGTTTTATCATTTAAATCAATATTATAAGTTTCTACAAATCCGGCTAAAAGTTTTTTATAGAGTCTGCCGTTTCCAGCTAATCTTCCTAATGCAACTTTCACGTTAAACTCTGGCATCATTCTTTCAAAATCAATCTCAGAAGCTTGAGCTTGCAGTTCCTTCGCAACTGTTTTCTTAGTTGATGCTTTAGGCTTTAACCACTTCTTCATTGCTGTATAAAGGTCTTTTAAGTTTATTGGTTTCGCAACATGGTCTTGAATCCCTATACGTTCGATTCTCTCTATTGTTTCTTTCATAACATCTGCAGAAAGCGCAATTATTGGAAGTTTATTTGAATCCAGTCGTTTTCTAATTTCTTCTGTCGCTGTAAACCCATCCATAATTGGCATTTGAAGATCCATAAGAATCAAATCATACAGTTCAAGGCTATGGTCAACCATTTCAACAGCCTCTAAACCATTGTCAGCAACATCAATTGCAAATCCAATCATTTCTAAGTTTTCAAGCGCAACCTGCTGATTAATTGGATTGTCTTCAACAAGAAGGATTCTATTTCCAGCATATGGTTTCATTTCTTGAATAAAAGTTTCAAAATCACTATTCAGTTCAACAATATGCTCACCCTTTATTGCAGTAAGAAGACCGTTGAATAAACTTGACTGTGTTATGGGTTTCATGAGTACTGTTGATATACCGTTTTCTTTTGCTTCGTCAATAACATGCTCTTTACCATATGCTGTGACAAGTATTGAACTTGGCAAAGCTTCTTCTGACTTCTCTTTTATTTCATTCCACGCTTCTACACCGTCACCAGTCTTTAGCTTGTAATCAAGAATAACTAAGTTATAACGACCAGGTTCATACTCAGCCATAAGGTCTTCACTACTCGTAAAGAAGTCTGTTTCGTATTTTAAGTGGCTTAAATAATGTTTATACATTTCAAGCGCTGTTTCATTATCTTCAAGAACTGCAATTTTTAAGTCATTAATATAATCTGGAACAATACGTGATTTTCTAATGGCGTTCGGATTATATTTAAATGGAATCTCGAAGAAGAACTCTGACCCACTTCCTTGTTCGCTTATAACACTTATTTTTCCTTTCATCATTTCTACAAGATTCTTTGTAATGGCAAGTCCTAGACCTGTTCCACCATATTTTCTTGTAATAGACATGTCTGCCTGTGAAAAGGCTTGGAATAAGGCGTTTTTCTGATCCTTAGACATTCCAATGCCAGTATCTTTTACTGAAAATCTTAAAACAATTTCTGAATCATTTTCATTAACTTTTGTGACACGTATACTCACTTCACCCTCGTCTGTAAACTTCACTGCATTATTTGTCAAATTCAAAAGGACTTGATTTAATCTTAAGGAATCTCCGATCAGTGTATCTGGTACATCGCTTTCCTTTACAATTAGAAACTCAATCCCTTTTTCAAAGGACTTCATACCTATTACACTTGATATATTTCCAAGCACCTCATCCAAACTGAAATTTATAGATTCAATGGATAACTTACCCGCTTCAATCTTAGAGAAGTCCAAAATATCATTTATAATACCCAGTAGGTTCTTTGCTGACCTATTAATCTTTTCAACATAGTCATGTTGTTTGATATCAAGCCCTGTTTTTTCAAGAAGTGCACCTAAACCAATGATTGCATTCATTGGCGTTCTGATTTCATGTGACATATTAGCAAGAAAATCTGACTTAATTTTAAGCGCTTGTTCCGCCTCTTCTTTAGCTCTTATTAGTTCTTTTTCAGCGTATCTTTTTTTCGTTATATCTTCAAAAACAACAGCCACACCGCCACCTGATTCTTCTTCAATAGCTGCGGCCGTGGTACTAATCCAAACAACTTCACCACTGTCTTGAACAACACCCATTTCTACGTTAGACACCATTTTCTCTCCTGCTAACACTCTTGAAGCAGGATACGCTTCAATCGACATTGATTCGCCATTAGAATTTATGATATTGAATGACTTAGAAGAAAGTTCTAGTTGTCTATGTTTGTCTGCCGAAATACCTAAAATTTCTTCTGAAACTTTGTTGGCCTCTCTGATTTCACCCGTTGAAGAAATCATAGAAACACCAATTGGCATTGTGTCAAAGAGTACGTTTAATTGTTCTTTTTTCCTTGCTAGATCTTTTTGAGTTTTTTTGTACTCCGTAATTTCAGTTGCAATATTACAAACAGCATATACCTCGCCCACTTCATCAAAGAGAGGAAATTTTGCATGAATGAACTCTCTATAAACACCATTAAGCAGTACATCTTCTTCAGTTTGAAGCGGCGACTTAGTATCAATTACTTCCCAGTCTCCAAGCTCATGCGTAAAATCATCGTGTCCAAATACATCTGCAGATTTTTTACCGTAAACATCTTCTGCATTTAGGTTGAACATTTCGCACCAAGCACTATTTACTAAAACATATTTAAACTCCACATCTCTAACAAAAATTATCGATGGAGAGTTATTAATCAGACTTTCTAGAAACATTTGTTGCTCTCTAAGCTCACGTGTTCTTGAATCAATTTTCTCTTCCAAAGTATCCCGATTTTTCTTTATTTCATAGATCATCTGATTAAACGACTCTGCTAATATTCCAATTTCATCGTTTCCATACCCGGTTATGGACATGCTAAGATCACCAGTCTCTGAAATAGCTGATGTTGTATCTTTAAGTGTAACTATTGGTTTAACTATGACTCTTTGCATAAACAGAATGACGAATAACATAAATACCGCAAAGAAAATTAATACTGGAATATACACTGCCATTATTGACTGTTCAACCTGATCGTCAATAACTGATCGAGGCACTGCAATAAAGTAGTCCCAGTCAATACCTGCTGCACTGAGCACCACCAGTATAGTCGGTTCACCATTCATAATCGTTGTATGATATTTTAACTTTTCAGACTGTACATAGTTTAATTCATCAAGAAGAAGCATGTCAGCTTCAACCAAAGCAACACCTAACTCATCGATCTTAATCATAGTGCTATCTTGAACCATTCCAAACACACCTGGTTCATCACTTCTGACATTTGACAAATACTTGCTTAGGTTATTGATATTTAGATCAATCCCTATAACACCATTAATATTTCCCTCTTCGTCTTCTACCACACTTGCTGCCGTTAAGTAAAACTCATAGCCTGACGGGGCGGTGTAAGGATTTGTTAGAACAGCTTGCCCACGGTTTTCGATCGCGTCTATATACCATGGCCTTGTTCTAGGATCAAAATCATATAACTGCTCTTTTGGATCCCCCGAGGTCATTAGTGTTACGTTCATAACAAATGCCCCATTGTCTGAACCAAAATATATGTACTCAATCTGTTCATTGGCTTCAATATACTGTTCAAATGCGTTCACCAGTTTTTTCTCTTCTTCTGATGGATTGTATTCAAAGCCTTCTTCTGTTACATTCAAAAAATTGGTCAAGGTGTCTTTCTCAACAAGCAACTCACGACTTCGTGAAAGATACTCTACATCGTCTTGTGTGTCACTCACGAATTCTTCCATATAATAATCAATGTGTTTCAGTTGAAGGTCAAGACTTGTTACATAAGACTGAATGATCCAGTCTTCATAGATTGGTCGAATAATATACACAAACGACATAAATAACATAACAATTGCCAGAATGGTCATAGAAGCAAGCTTATATCTGATTTTCATAGCTTATGCCCACCCTTTCTCTTCAATAATTCCAGTTGTAATCTCTAGTGCTTCGTCAAATTCATACTCATCTATATGATTTTTAAGTTTCACAAGTATATCTTTTGGGATATGTTCCTGATTCATTTCAAGAAGCTTTTCTATCCCTTCTTGAGCATCTGCATCGTAGTCTTCAATCATTTCGCTTAAAAGTATTACGTTAGACTTAAAATCGTCTAGTGTTACCTCACGCTGTTCTTCTGGATTTATATCCGTTTCTCTGAGTCTGTTTATCTCATCAATAAACTTTATAAGTACTTTTATTTGACTCATTGCGTCTTTAAGATGATCATTTACATGCCAAAAGTCATCGTCATAATCATCCCCATTTTTTATAGAGGACTCTAACTTTTTTGAGGCGTCGTATAATTTTGTTGCACCTAAATTTCCACTCACACCTTTTAATGTGTGAATTCGCCTAATCAGGTCTTCTGATCCTGGTATATACTCGAAGAACTCACTTTCAAACTCTTTGTGGTCACGCTCAAACCTGGAAAGTATAGATAAATACATTTTTATGTTTCCACCCAAGCGTTTGAGGGCAGACTGTACATCAAATGATGGTAATACGTCCTGCAGTCCCGCTTTGTCTATCTCAGCTGGTGTATTTAATCCTTGTGCCTTGTATACATCCCTACTCCCAAGGGGTATCCATTTAACAAGTGTATTAAAAAGCTCATTTTTATCTATAGGTTTCGTCACATAGTCAACCATACCTGCCTCAAGAACGTGTTCTCGTGTACCTGACATGGCATCGGCACTCAGAGCAATTATAGGTAACTCATCTTTACTAATTGTTTTTCTAATAGCAATTGACGCTTCATACCCATCCATAACTGGCATTTGTAAATCCATTAGGACAATATCATACATATCTTCTTGAACGGCATTTACCGCTTGTAAACCATCATCAACAACAGTAACCCAAAAACCTTCATTCTCAAGTATTTCTTTAATAACTTGCTGATTGATTTCATTGTCCTCAACTATAAGTGCTTTAGCTCCTCTTACACCATCAAAGAACTCTGGATAATCGTCCTTAACTTTTGGCATAACTTTGTTGTGATTAAGTGAGAACGCGTTCATGATGGAATCAAATAGTGCTGACTGCGTTACAGGTTTACTCAAAATATTATATATACCTACATTGTGGGCATTATTAATTACAGTCTCGTCTGCATAGGCAGTGACCATTATGATTTTTGCATTATTATTTTCAAGCTGATCAATTTGTCTCCACGCTTCAATACCGTTCATTGAACCCATTTTCCAGTCCATTAGGATTAAGTCAAATGGTTCCTTTAACATATACTCTTTGAAGGCCGAAATGGCTTGTTCTCCCGAATCAACAAGAACAACATCATAACCAAAATCAGATAAATATCCGTTAAGGACATCTCTCGCTGCATCGTTATCATCAGCAACGAGTACACGAATTTTCTTTAATGCCTCAGGCATAATTTTTTCACTAACTTCAGTGACTGTACTTTTTCCGCATACAACAGTAAATGTAAATGTACTGCCCTTTCCATATTCACTTGTTACTTTAATATCACCTTGCATCATATTCACAAGTCGTTTAGAAATCGATAGACCAAGTCCTGTACCACCAAACTTTCTTGTTGTGGATTCATCAGCCTGAGTAAATGCTGTAAACAACTTAGCAATTTGGCTATCTGTCATACCAATACCAGAGTCCTGAATTTGAAACTCTATTTCGATTTGATCATACTTACTACTTTTAACCGAAGCTGCAATAATTATTTGACCCTTCTCAGTAAATTTCACCGCATTACCTGCTAAATTAAGAATGACTTGACCAATTCTAAGAGGATCACCAACAATCCACTCAGGCATTTCGCTGTCCTTTCGTATAACAAGCTCAATTTCCTTGCTAAACGCCTTCATTCCAACAACATTTGACACGTTGTCGAGCACATCATCAAGTCTAAAATCTATGTTTTCTATGATCAGTTTGCCTGCTTCGATTTTTGAAAAATCGAGTATATCATTAATAATTCCCAAAAGACTTTTCGCTGCATACCCAACCTTTAAAACATAGTCATTCTGTTTTGAGCTAAGATCTGTCTTCTCAAGAAGGTCGTTAAGTCCAATAATGGCGTTCATAGGTGTCCTGATTTCATGACTCATGTTCGCAAGAAAGTCTGACTTAGCCTTGGTAGCCTGTTCAGCTAAGTCTTTTGCTTTTTCAAGTTCTTCAACATATTTGGCATTTTCAAGTGCTACAGCTGCCTGAGATGCAAATACCAATCCCAGCTCTGCCATTTCATCTGAATAAAAGTTTGGTGTGTTAGAGTCTAAGGTTAACTCCCCTATAACTCGACCTTTATACACAAGAGGAATACCTAACCATGATTTTATAGAAGTGCCTGTGGATAAGTCTACAAATTCTGCTCGCTTACTCACATCATTCACAATTTTTGGTGCTTTTTTGTGTATAATATCAAAATTAAATGAGTCCTCTGTTACAGGAAATTTTGACCCAATAACTTCACTAGGGTTCTCAAAGCCTGTACAATAAATTATTTCTAATACATCTTCTTTATACTCTAAAATCGACGCACTATCATATGGAAGAACTTCCTTCATATACTCTAAAACTAGAGATAAAACATCATTTAGATCAAGTGCCTGACTCAGAGATAAGGATGAATCATAAAGTGTTTCAACTTGTTTAAGAGCCAACTCTGTTTCAAGTTCCGCTTCTTTACGTTTGGTAATATCGAGAGAGTACTCTATCATCTGCGATACATTTCCCTCTTCATTTAAAATTGGATATCCATGCACTTCAACAAAAATTTCTTCTCCGTCTGCATCATAATGAATATGCTCTACGGTGTATGGCAGTTTTGTTACTCTTATTACATCTAAAGGACAGGGATCAGAAGAACTATGGCATGGAGTGTCACGTTTATGTGTGAGTTTATGACAAGTTGTAGCCGCCTCACTTGAAAGATCTAGGGCAGCTTTGTTCGCAATTAATATCTTGTATGTTAAAGCGTCCACAACATAAAACGGATGTGTTAATGCATTTATTGCTTCTTTAAAATGTTTGTTTGTACTACTTAGCTCCTTTGTTCTTTGCTGAACGGTTTCCTCAAGAACCACGTTGTTTTCTTTTAGCAGTAGGTTCGATCGTCTTTCCATAACCATGCTGATTAAAGTGCTCACTGTTAACAAAATCAGAGCAACTCCAACTGTTTGAATTAAACTTGTACGATATGAATTAAAGGTTGCTAAAGCATCTTCAGCATCAACTTCAGTTGTAATTCCAAACTTGTATTGTTCATTCCAAACCCATGCACCAAATACTTCAACACCACGATAATCCTTATAGCCTGAGACATCCATTCCAAATTTCCCCTGAATTGCAGTTGCAGCCATACGTGTTAGTCTAGCCTCTTTACTCGCATCTTGGGCATAGACTTCTTCTTTTGTTAGGTCTACACCAGGATCAATCAGCTGAACATTTAAAATACTGCTATCACCTTCATTCAAGAGCCCAATGGCAACGAGTTCGGACTCAAATCTACTCTGGGTCAACATTCTCCCCATATTATCAAAAGCATATGTTTCTCCAGAATCACCAATTCTACCAGCTTGCGTAATCCTAGAAAAATTGTCTGCTGGATCATCTGCCTTAATTAAAACCGCAATAATATTTCTCTTACTTGAATATACTGGCGCAGTGTAATAAATCGTTGGATGTTCTGCATCAAACGGAGGTACAAACTGTGGCTGACCGCTCAAAGTATCTTCTATCGCTTTTGATAGGTCTTCTGTTTTAATGTCAAACTGCGAATTTGCAGAATGAGCTAAATTGGTATAAATAAGCTTCATATCTGGTGATACAATGGCATGAGCATTTGAAAGAAGTTCAACTTTACTACTTTCTATGTATTTTTTCAGGAGTTCATTATTAGATGTCTTTATTGATGCCTCTATTTGCTCAGCTAACATTGAGTCACGACTTGTAGCACTTAGATCATCTAGTTCCTCGACGATCATTATGTTTATACCTTCGTCAGCTGTTAAGAGTATGGTTTTTAGTGATGATTCTATGTTTGAAAGTGCAATCTTTTCAATGTTTTCGAGCACGGTAAACATCAATCCCATAGCAATAGCAATGCTCACAAGTAAAATGGCTAAACCTGCACGACTTATTAGTTTCAGAACTTTTGTTTTTGCAACCATCTTTTCACTTCCTACCTTTTATGCATAGTCTATTCAGTTGTTACCCATTAATTCTAAAATCTCCCGCTTTCTGAGGGTTTGATTATTGTTATTTGGGTGAGTTCATTTGTGCTTTGGTCAATCTTTAATTGATCTTAATAAGACTATTATGTACTGCGATCAATCTTTGATTGATCTTTGACGAAGTTATTATGTACTGCGATCAATCTTTGATTGATCTTTGACGCGAGGCGCGTCAAATACGTGAAAAAAAGGATAACCATAGAATTGAGTGAACTCATTCTATGGTTATCCTTTTTTTCACGTGCACTACTTTACCTTTCACGGCAAACAAAAACACCGCTCGGGGAAGCGGTGTTTTCTGCGTCTTATTTTGCTTGATAAGGGGGTAGTACAATCATATATATTCAAATATGAGTTAAATGCTTATAGTAGAATTCTCTCTCTTACTAAAGAAGAATTCTTGTATCTGCAGCTGCGATACGTTGACTTTCAACATATTCTTTAACTGCTGTATCAGCTTGGAATACTCTAAACTCTTTTGTTTCATTTTTGATTGTGTTTTTACCAAAGATTCTATTGAAAATAGCCATGATCTCGCCTCCAGTTTGTTTACGATATAAGTTTGTTTGATTGATAATCTGTATCAATCTTGTTTACACCTATAATATAACGCCTGGTGTCACATTTGTAAAATTGAAATAAACGATGAAATCCATCGGTTTTTTCGATATAATATTATTGGATCGATACACTGGATATATAGGAGAATTGTATGGAAATTCGAAATTTTATAACCTTTAAAAAAATTATTGAAACAGGTAGCTTTACCAAGACCAGCGAAGAACTCGGATACGCTCAGTCAACTATTACAGCTCATATTCAAGCCATTGAGGATTACCTGTCTGGTCAAGTCTTTGATCGCATTGGACGTCAGGTTATTCTAACGGATTTGGGCAGACAACTTGAAAAGCAAGTGGACAGCCTGCTTAACACTTACCAGAAAATCGAGTCTCTTTCAGGGTACGGACAAAGTCCAAGAGGAACAATACGGATCGGCACTGAGGAGTCCATTGCTCTTTACAAACTTGCACCTCTGTTTCAAGCATATTCAGATGCCTACCCCGAGGTTGAAATCATACTTATTAATGCTTCCTATAGGGAACTAGAACCAAAACTGTACACTGGCGAAACTGATATTATATTCGTTATCGATAAACAAATAGAAGCTGAAAACTTAAACGTTTACGTCATGGCAGAAGTAGATATGGTCTTTGTTGCCTCTCCTGATTATTTAGAAAAAAGAGACTCACAAAGCGAAAGAATTTCTCGTATTATCAATACCAGAAAAGGCGGAACCTTCCGCCACCTATTTGAAGACTACCTCAACTCCAAGGGAACCAAATTCGAAAACACCCTTGAAGCGTGGAGTTTGGAGCTGGTAAAACAGTCAGTAATTCATGGTATGGGTGTAACTTTTGTGCCTAAAATGACCGTGCAAGATGAAATCAAATCTGGCCTTTTGGTTGCTGATAGTGTTTCTCTAGATAAAGATGAAAAAATCCTTGCACAGATGGCTTACCACCAAAATAGATACCTGTCGCCTGCACTTAAGGCATTTATTGATATGGCAACAGATCCAGAAATTTATAATATTGAGGAGGTTTAAATGGATTCTAATTTCAAAATAAACACTCATTTCAACAATGATTGGAAAGACCTACTGCAAGCAGAGTTGGAAAAAGGTTATTACAAAAAGCTCCATGACTTTTTAAGCGGTGAGTACCAGTCACAAACTATCTATCCCGAAAAATGTGACATTTTTAATGCCTTACATTTAACAGCATATAAAGATGTCCGTGTGGTTATTATCGGCCAAGATCCATATCATGGACCAAAGCAAGCACATGGTCTTTGCTTCTCCGTTCAGCCTGGAATTAAAACACCCCCATCACTTGTGAATATTTACAAAGAACTTCAAACCGACCTTGGGTGTTATATTCCGAACAATGGCTACCTCATTAAATGGGCCGAGCAAGGCGTTATGATGCTCAACACAGTGCTTACAGTACGTGAAGGTCAAGCACACTCTCATAAAAAAAAGGGATGGGAAACATTCACAGATCACATCATTGGTCTTCTTAATGAGCATAAGGATCCTATCGTATTTTTGCTTTGGGGGAGCCCTGCACAAAAGAAATCGGCTTTAATTACAAATGGCCACCATCACATTCTAACTGCACCACACCCAAGTCCGCTTTCTGCATATCGAGGATTCTTTGGTTCACAGCATTTTTCGAAAACCAATACCATCCTCAAAGAACACGGATTTAGACCGATTGACTGGCAAATTGAAAACATTTAGAGTTAGAGTTTGAAATCAACGATATTTCCTCCTTATCAAGGGTAGATAAAAAGTAGGGAGGTGTTGGAGTATGTTTAAAAAGATATTGGTTCCTATTGATGGTTCGGAGTCCTGTACGAACATTTTGGATTATATTAAGTCTTTTGGCGAAGCCTATGGTGCTAAGGTAATACTCTTAAATGTCTATGGCCTACCAATGCTTACCGAGTACAATAATTACCCAGCGTATCCACTTGAAACTGCGTACTCAGTTGAAAAGCAATCTGAGGAAATACTAAAACGCTCAAAAGAGACTTTAGGGGATGTACCTTTTGAAATTCTCACAATCAGTGAGGCTGGTAATCCTGCATCCACAATTTTGGATGTTGCAGAAAAAAACGAATGTGACCTTATATTGATGTGTACACATGGCATGAGTGCCGTTAAACGTTTCCTTTTAGGTTCTGTTACAAATAAGGTTGTACACCATGCACATATTCCAGTCCTAATAATTAGATAACTTATAATCCACCCCGAAATTCACTTCGGGGTTTTCATTTGTAAACTTTTCGTATACCTTTTCAGTATACTTTTGACTTCCGCAAGTTATAAGCGTACAATTTAGATAATAGTAATTGATTCAAAGTCATGCGAGGAGTTGAGAAAATGAAAAATATCGTAATCGCTGGTGGTTGTTTCTGGGGTGTTGAAGCCTATTACGGACAACTGGAAGGCGTTATTAGTACAGAAGTTGGGTATGCCAATGGTAAAACAAAAGAACCTACTTATGAAGAAATTTGCTCGCACCTTACAGGCCATGCTGAGGTTGTCAAAATAGAGTATGATCCTTCAGTCATTTCACTTGAAGACCTTTTAGAGAGATTTTTTAGAATAGTTGATCCAACATCTTGGAATAGGCAAGGCCCAGACATTGGTGATCAGTATAGGAATGGCATTTATTACACTGATTCAAGTGACAAAGACCTTATAAATGCTTATGTTGATAAACAAAGATCAAAGTACTCTGATCTTATTGTTACGGAAATTGAACCTCTTGATTATTACTATAAAGCTGAAGAATATCATCAAAACTACCTCCAAAAGAATCCAAATGGCTACTGCCATATAAACTTAAATGCATAAAAGGCCGCAGTTGTGTCACGAGAACGCTTTACAACGTTTCAACTCACAACTGCGGCTTTTCCATTTGTTTAATCGTTAAATTTTTTTATCGTTTTCTATTGAATTGTATTTTTCCTTATGCTAGACTGAACATGAAATAACACATTAATTTTTCAAACTATTTTCGAACTATTATTGTACTTTAAATTTTCTAGAAAGGGGTTAAATCATGAACACAGTAAGACTTAATAGGCGTAGCACCAGACTTACAAGACGACTTAAGACTCACAATAAAATGATGAAAATTTACACTTGCCCCTCTACTCAAAGGCTAGGGCTCTAAGGCGCACTGCCATACTCTAGCAATACTTCTATAATAGAATGCTGTGAGCCGCGGGTGTAATTCCTGCGGCTTTTTTGTCATTTCCACAAGAATTCTTTTAAACTACTGGAGGACAACAGCATGAAAAATATAGGTATAAAATCATTAATCAAAACTATCACTGCCTACACTTTAGAGTACACTACACTTATTAAAAATAAATCATTCATGAAACTTATACTGGCAGGATTCATATCCTTTTTTGGCAGTAAAATCAGTTACTTTGCACTACTACGTAAAGTGTATATTATATCTGATGGTGAAATTACAAACTTAGGGTTCTTAACAACATTTGAACTTATTCCAACAATTATTTTTAGTGCATTTGCAGGATTTATCATCGATCGATTTTCACGTAAAAAGATCATGTTTATCTCAGATGTCTGTAGTGGCTTGGCCATTTTGTCAGCATTGTTTGTTAACGATCTTTGGCTCATTTACTTAATTACTTTCTTAAAAGCAACATCCAATGTTTTCCGTCGCCCAGCACAAAGTGCCTTGGAACCAAACATGGTCGCTAAAGAGGACATTCCACTTCTTAACTCTTTTAAATCCTCTTCGAACAGTATTGTTCAGATTATTGGTTCTGCTACAGGTGCTGCAATTGTTGGATTTTTCGGAGTAGAACGAGCCTTTATTATTGATGCCATTACATTCTGGGTTTCAGGCGCAATTATATACTCAATCGTTTTGCATGAAACGCACATGACAACCAAGCAGACTCTAAATAGAAAGAGTAATCCTATTGGTGAGTTTAAAGAAGGCGTTTCGATTATGTGGAATAACTCAAAGATCCGCCTTATGGTATTAATCGAAACATTTTTGACCTTTACAATGGTTATGCAGGGTACACTTATTTACGTGTTTATTCGTGAAACCTTGGAAATGGGAGACAAGTCAGAAATGGCTTGGGGCACACTACTTTCCGCCCTAGGTGTTGGTACAATCATAGGCAGTTTTGTTATTGGTGTTAAGGTGAAGAACTACCCGAATCCATTTAAGTTATTCCTAAATGTGCTCATACTTGACGCTTTAGCACTTGGGATATTTACGTTCAACAAGTTCTTTCCACTTTCAATTGCCCTATTTACTATTCTCGGTTGTATTGGAGCTGCACACATGATTATACTAAACTCTGTGTTGCAAAAGACCGTTCCAGATGAAAACCGCGGTAAAGTTTTCAGTGTCATTGAAATGATAAATGGACCTGCAGGTGTATTATCTATCTTAGTAGGTACAATGGCCGCAACAATCATTACCGCACAGTATGTACTACTTATCGCTGCTGTTATGGAAGCCACACTTGCAATTGGTGTTCGTTTCACAAAGTCATTTAAGACTGTTGATCAGAGCTTAGAGTCCGAAAAAGAACAGGCTTCAACAGAAGTTCAAGACTTAGAAAAGATTGCAGTAAAAATATAATGAAAACTAAAAAACCGATGAAGTTAATAATAGCTTCATCGGGTTTATTTTCTGCATTAGCCTATAACCGGAAACTGCAACACAGTCCTATACTTTTCTGGATTCCCCTTAAGCAACATACCAGGCCCTTTCTCATAAACTTCACGGGTCGGAGCTGATGTCGTTATACCTCTTGATGTGAGTTCATCTTGCATGGCTTTATAGGCATACGTTAATGCTTCATAAGGGCCAACATGTGTTGTAACAAGACATTTTTGTCCTGATAAAACACGCGAGGACACATCCCCCTTATTTATTTCTTTTTTAACAGGTACACACACTTCAATGTCTGCATCTTCTTCCATATAGGTTTCATCGTAGTATAGTGCAAATACTGAACCAGATACATTCCCCCCTACTGCTTTAAATAGTTTTCCGATGTATGTGCCCATTTCGTCATATCTACCTTTGTACCGGATGCTGGCAATTTTTTGCTCAGGCAACTCTACAATTTCAAATGAATATGTTCTTTCAGTCATAAACTTAACCTCCTGATTCAAATGTGTTTGGATTGACCCTTGAACCTTTCTAAGTTCACGGATTTGCATTTCTAACTGCTCTTGTTTTTCTGTTAGGTAAGCATTCAGATCACTTTCATCATCTAGGTGTTCAAGAACCTCTGCTATTTCAGGCAAAGAAAATTTGAGATCTTTTAAGAATCTTATACGTTCTGCCTTGATAAACTCAGATTCTGTGTAATACCTATAGCCCGACGTTTCATCTATATGCGCAGGTTCTAATAATCCAATGTCATGGTAGTACCTTAATGTTTTGACAGACATGCCTGCCATCTTTGAGAAAACTCCAATTTGATACATAGTTCCCTCCCTTTCTATTTGTATGAGACTTTATTCTAAGCTTTATCAATACGTTCCACTCTAAACCTCAGAACTGTTTTTAGCTTTTCAGGTGCTGTTTTATTAAAGTCACTTAAATAGATTTCCCTATGTCTCATTGAGCACCTCTTATAACCACTCTTCGTCACAAACTTTTCCATAGTCTCAAACGTAGCAGATTCTTCATCAAACGACCCAATATGCATTATTTGACAACAGGTGCCATCCGTTTGTCTTGAAAGCCCAACCAACTTCAAACTGGGATTTTCATCCCCCTCTAAGGCCATGTCTTTCATCTGCTCAAAAAACGCTTGTGTCACAAACTCAGGTTGTCTGATCATGAGTGTCCATTTAAGATTTGATTTATTCTTTGCATTAAACTCTGTACCTTCAACCACGTCCCAAAGACCTTCAAGAGGTGGTACCACAAATTCAAAGTAGCCCTCCGGCTGGAGCCCCTTTTTATGAGACATTCGGATTTTATACGCAATATTATATAGTGCTTTTACAGCCATTTGGAAAACTTCATCCTGAGGTGCACCTATGCCATCTATCATTAAATACTGAAAGTCGGGCACTTCGACAATTTCTGCTTTCTTTGACGATGGTTTGTATAAATATTTGTCTTTCTTCTTAAAATCAACTTTTTCAGTCATAGCTTCTCCTCCACTCAACTTGTTCTTTTCTAATTTGAGTATAAACCCTCCACCATAATGGAGAGTCAAGTGGATAAAATAAAAAAGCTGCAATTAGCAGCTTTTTTAACAGTATTTATTGTCCTTTACATTGTTTTATCCATTAATTCATAGAAATAATCTTCCATTTCCATTATAGCCTGCTCAATTTTCTCACGTATTTTTTCCATTTCCTCATCTGATGCATTTGGTGGTGTCATTGCCCTAATTATGTCTTCTTTCAGTGTGTTCAAAAAATCTTTTTTGTCAAAAGACTTTGTTACAGGATCGTACTTTAAATCCATCCTTGCATTGCCATTAACCCACTGACTGCCTTTAGGCTTTAACTCACTAATGATTTCATTTCTTTTTTCTAAAAGCATAAAGGCCTTTCCTACAACATTTTTGAAAGTTGTTGAGTCTAATGGCCCTTTAGGCGGTGGGGTCAAAGAAATCTCAAAGGTTCTGTCTCCACTCATCTGCAAACTAAACACTTGTCGTTCACCCAATCTATATGATTCAACTTCTTCTGCTCTTGTATCAAGTTCAGAAGTTGTGACAAATTCACTTATGTCATAAATGTACTTTTCGTAGTTCATATTTTCATTACCAGCTAAACTAAGCATAATGGATTCAAAGCGTCTTACATCTGTCATATTACTTGAATTCTCAAATGTCTTTACAGAAACATAAGCAGCTTTGCTTCTGTATAGTTGTGGTTGAATGGCTGTACATTCAGTCATTTTTTTCTTGATAAACGCATTCTCAAGCTTCTTGACTTTAGCTGACCATAAAGACGATGAGCTTGAAGATCCTGATATGTTATAAAGCATACTTTACCTCCTCGAACGTTTGTCTAAATGTAATATCGGCAATTATGCTAATCAATTGAATAATTTTACATATATTACACTAAAAAACAACAGCTCGCTTGTAGTCGTTATGCTTTCAAATATAATTACAAAATAAAAGGTAGACCGAAATGGCATTTATTCTCCACTTAGTCTACCCTCTGTTGAATTTTAATCATCTAACCACGAGTACTGGCACTTCAGCATGGTGAACAACTTTATTGGTCACACTACCAAGGAAAAACCGCTTCACTGTACCCATGCCATGTGTACACATAACTATCATGTCACAATTTTCTCTAGATGCCACATCAATAATTGTCGATGCAGGATCTCCACCTTCAATAACAGTATAAACCGTTCGGTTGTCTCCACGTAACTTGTCAGTTGCTTTTTCAGCAATATCTTTCGCGATATCCTCAATGTGAATATCGCTATGTTCTTCAAGTGCTAAATAACTTGGATGACTTAACGGATCAACGATTGGCTTAACATAAAGAACCACAAGCTCTGAACCGAATTTTTCCGAAAGACTAATAGCCGTTTCAAATGTTTTTTGGCAAGTCTCCAACCCGTCAACTGGTACCAGAATTTTTTTCATCCCGATCCCTCCTTCATTTAAATATTACCCTTCCCACAGAAAAATCACACATTGAAAAGAATATATGGTTAAACAGTACAAGATAGTAACGTTTCATTGACTTAAATCAATGCGAAATGTCTAGGACTAGATTAGTATAAGTTTATAGAATATTTCTAAGGAGGGTTCAAATGATAAACAATCAAACACTTCAAAAAAAGAATCATAGATCTAGTACAGTCCCTGCTGTGGTTGCTGGTGTCTCACTTGTTCTTATGTTCTTTGTTTCCATATTTGCATTCGGTTACGCACATTCCACTTTGATTATAAGCACCGATGCTGGCCTAACACTTTCAAACATCCAAACATCTAATCAATTATTCCATGCTGAAATAGCCGCATGGAGCATAATTGTTGTACTTGATCTTTTTGTTACCTGGGCTTTCTACACTTACTTAAAAGTTGAAGGCGGAATCTATGCAATTTTAAGTGGGTTCCTCAGACTTGTTTACACTGGTATTCTTGCCTTTGCAGTCTCAAAGCTTTTTGACGTTGCGACAAATATAAACACTGGATTATACAGTGCGACTCAAGTTTTCAATCTAATCATGCAGTTTGAATTAATTTGGTCATTTGGACTTATTGTATTCGGATTACATTTAATATTCACTGGGCTTGCTGCATTTAAGTCCAAGTCCACTTCTCGGCTAATATCAATCCTTTTAGTCGTAGCAGGATTTAGTTATTCATTTCTTCACACACTTGACAGTTTCTTTCCCCAACTGGGTCACATAATTTCACTTGCAGAAACCATACTTATGTTACCTATGATTGTCGGAGAACTTGGTTTTGGAATTTGGTTGCTTGTTAAAGGTAGAAAAATCAACGCGGCAATCCTATCAGATTAAATTCAGAAGGTTATTAGTAATTATAAAACTAAAAAAGGTCTAAACTTACAGATAAACTGTGAGTTTAGACCTTTTAGCATTTTAATCTAATAACTATACGCCAACAACTTCCTTCACTTCAGGAATTTCTTGCTTCAGAAATTGTTCGATAAGATTTTTAAGTGTCATTGTCGCGCCTGGACACCCACTACAGGCACCTTGAAGCTGAACTTTTACAATACCTTCTTCTGTAACTTCAACAAGCTTCACATCGCCGCCATCTCTTTGAAGCATTGGGCGAACACGCTCTAGCTTTTCTTCCACTAATGCATTATCAATAAGCTTAGCCATAAATGTTTCCTCCATTTATATCTGTTCTTTAAGTTTTAGAATTCACTTATCTGTTCTGGACATCTGCTTCAGGGAGAACAAGATAAATATCACCAAGTACACTTGAGTGATTCTTCAAGTGTATTCTACTCTTAGTGCAAAACTTTGTCAATCTTTTAACTATTGAGTTTTTTAATGTTCCCTAAAGCACTATTTGTTTTTCTCATACTCTACCTTATTTCTTGTACCCAACTCCGCATTTCGCACATGTTTCTAAACAAAATATAAGCCCGCTGATTTACATCAACAGGCTTTTTCTAATTCTATATTCTATTTTCTTTCGAAGTCTAAATCGAGACCATGAGCAATGACTTTTTCAAACATCAGCAACTTGTCGAGTTTAAAATGAATCAAGCCACTTATGGTTTTAATTTTTTTATCAACATAGACTTTAATGCCATCTTTTTCATATAATTCATACTCTTCAAGCGCCACCGGCACTTTATGTTCTACCTGAGGCAGACCAACACCTTGGCATCAGCCCTGACCCATTCTGAGTCTAAGAGTAATAACTTGCGATTTGTTCTTTTTAAGATAGTTCATAACCTGATCATCTATAAGAACGTAGTTCATAAGCCCACCACGCTTTCAAAGTATACTATTCTTATATACTATTTTACCACAGCCTGAGCTTATATAAACCAAGGACGCAAAAATCATATTTATAGGTTAATTAAATCAATTTTATAGCTTAATCAACTCATACTTTTTTGACCCTAAACCAATTTCTTCACCGTAGTCTAGTTGAATGTCACCCATTGTATTTGGATGGACAGCCTTAAACACATCACCATATTCATGGTCTGGTCCATGCTCTTTAGTCAGACGTGTTCCAGGAAGCGGTTTCTGTTCATTAACAAGGTCTTTACAAGCCTGATCTATAGCAACTGGATCATCAGAAGCTAATATTCCTATATCTTGAACAAGTGGTGCATCCGACCAAGAACAACAATCACAGTCTGGGGATATTCTCATTAAAAAGTTAATGTATGCCACACGACCTTTTTTATTTTTAACAGCACCAAGAGCATACTCTGTCATTTTTTCCATGAAATCTACGAGTTCCGTATTCCAGTTCAAAGCCACAGCTTTGGTTGGACAGACCGCCATACAGTCCCCACATCCAATACAGGTTGCTTGGTCAATATGTGCTTTTTCTTCAACGTATGTAATCGCATCTACAGGACAAATCTCTAAACACCTTCCACAAGCCACACAACGTTTTGCACTAATGAAGGGACGTGTTGAGTGCTGATCTTTTTTTCCAAGAGATGGTGCACACCCCATTGCAAGATTCTTTACTGCACCACCAAAACCCGCCATTTCGTGGCCTTTGAAGTGACTCATTACAATCATGCTGCTCGCTCGTTCAATATCACCTGCAATTTTTACTTTATCAAAATGCTTTTTATTAATTTCAACATTGTTGTAATTGTCACCACGCAGACCATCAGCAATAATGACTGGTGCGCCAACTACCGAAGGAACAAATCCATGTGCCGCCGCAGTATTTAGGTGGTCAACAGCATTATGTCTCATACCTGCGTAAAGGGTGTTGGTGTCCGTAACAAATGGATTCCCACCCGCTTCTTTTATTTTATCAACTATCGGTTTAACAAATATTGGTTGAATGAAAGCATCTGATCCAACTTCACCAAAATGAATTTTCACAGCTGTAAGGTCTTTCTCTTTAATACAGTCTGCCATTCCCACAGCATCAAATAGCTTTTGCAGCTTAACCAGCTTATTTTCTTTATGACTTCTTGCACTTAAATCAATCATATAAACTTTGCTAGACATATATTCCCCTCCATTACATAAGTGATTTGACTATATCAACTATTTCAACAGGTTTTTCAACAACATGATCTGGACAACTTCTCAATAGTCTGTCACGATCAAGTATTGTCCACCCTACTAGTATCGTCCTTGTTCCAGCACTTTTACCGCTTTCAATGTCGTGTCCGCTGTCTCCGATAAAGAGGGTATTTTCTGGTCTTCCATTTAGTTCATCAAGCGCTTTAAAAATACCTTCTGGATCTGGTTTTCTCTTTATAACATCATCTGCGGAAACTGACACGCTAAAGTACTTATGCATATCAAAACTTGAAAGACCATGCTCAATTCCAGCTGTCCCCTTGTTGGACACGATGCCCATCTTAATATCCATATCAAGAAGGGTATCAAGCATATCTCTTATTCCGTCAAATTCTTTGGTATACTCGTCTCGTCTTGATCTATAGTACTGTCTATAAAAAGTGTCCATTTCCTCTGCATGCTCTGGGTCCAGTTCGTGCATTTGGATTGCAAGTGGTTTGCCAAGTACCTTATCTAATTCTGCGTCGCCAATATCACGACCTCTGAACTTCTTAGCAGACTCTCTTAGGGCTTCAACAATTAAATCATTGGTATCCATTAGAGTGCCATCAAAATCGAATAGTACATGTGTAATCATAATGCCTCCTTATAATTCCCATCAACCACAGTGTACCCTTAATAGTCACTCTTCACAATATTTTGCATCTAAAACGTATTTTAATAGTTCCTTTTTAATATTTTCATGTCACATATGTTACTGCAATTTCTTCAAAAATGGACTATTTTAATGTTACAATGGAGTAAATTTAAGTAATTGATCTTAATACATCCTTAAAATTGAAAAAACAAATCGTTTGATATAATATTATCATGCGTAAAACGAATAATTTGAACTGATTAATCCATCAGGAACTTCCATTATAAGAAATGGTGAGGTAACCTATGACAACATATAGAGTTGAATCCGACCTTCTCGGAAATAAACAAATACCCCAAACTGCCTATTACGGCATAAATACAGCACGTGCCCTTGAGAACTTTAATATTACTGGACGCACTGTGAATATAAAACTCATTCAGGCTATGGTTCTCGTTAAAAAAGCGGCGGCTATGGCAAACATGCACTTAAAACAACTGGAAAAGGACAAGGCACAAGCCATCATGACCACTTGTGATGAAATACTTGCTGGTGAGTTTGTCGACCAATTTGTCGTTGACCCACTACAAGGTGGTGCAGGTACTTCAACAAACATGAACGTTAACGAAGTTGTTGCCAACCGAGCTATTGAACTACTCGGCAGCACCAAAGGCAACTATGACCTTATTCATCCTCTTAATGACGTTAACATGTCCCAGTCAACAAACGATGTTTACCCTACTGCTTTAAGAATCGCAGCCATTAGAGAACTCCGTAACACAGCAGAAGCCTTTGCAGAGTTGCAGGAAGCCTTTCAAATTAAGGAAAATGAATTTGCAGATGTTTTAAAGCTTGGCAGAACACAAATGATGGATGCCCTGCCTATGATGGTCGGACAGGAATTTGGCGCGTGGTCAAAAGCCATTGCCAGAGACCGCTGGAGAATTTATAAAGTAGAAGAAAGACTTCGCCAAATTAACATAGGTGGTACAGCCATTGGTACTGGAATGAACGCAAGCCACAAGTTCATTTTCCTTATGACTGACCTTCTTCAAGACATGACTGGTCTTGGCCTAGCCAGGAGCGAGTTCCCTATAGATGTGACTCAAAATATGGATGTTTTCACTGAGGTTAGTGGTCTTCTTAAAAGTGCTGCTGTAAACCTAGTAAAAATATCAGGCGACCTACGCCTTCTTGGTTCAGGACCTAGAGGAGGTTTGGGAGAATTAAATCTGCCAGCTGTTCAAGCTGGATCAACTATTATGCCTGGAAAGGTAAATCCTGTTATGGCTGAAATGATTGGGCAAGTTTCCATGCGTGTCATGGCAAATGACTTTGCCATTACCCAAGCAGCTATGAGCGGACAACTTGAACTGAATGCCTTTGTGCCTCTCATTGCTGAAAGCCTGCTAGAATCCCTTGAAATTTTAACGAATGGTGTGAACAGTTTTAGGGAAAAATGCATTGAAGGCATTACAGTAAATGCCGACCGAGCACTCGCACATCTGGAAAATTCTACAGCACTTGTTACTGCACTGGTACACCATATTGGTTATGACAAAGCAGCTGAGATTGCTAAACAAGCTCTTTCAGAGAATCGTACAGTCCGCGACTTGGTTTTAGAAGCTGGTTATTTGTCTAATGATGAATTAGATAAGATTCTGAACCCATATCAAATTACGAATCCAGGTATTCCAGGAAAATAACAATCTACTATTATAATGGTTCAAAACAATAGTTCAAATAATCGATCCAATTAAGGAGATTCGCTATGAGCTTAAATGCTACACCGCGTGGCAACCGCGTACACATTGCACTATTTGGCAAACGAAACGCTGGAAAATCGAGTGTGATAAATGCCATCACAGATCAGGAAATTGCAATAGTATCTGACGTAAAAGGTACAACAACAGACCCAGTCTATAAGTCTATGGAAATTTTACCGATTGGTCCGACCGTGATTATCGATACAGCTGGTCTGGATGATTTTGGTGAGCTGGGTGAACTAAGAAAAAAGAAAACGATTGAAGTATTAGCTAAAACAGACGTGGCTCTGGTTGTTATTGATGCATGCCAAGGTGTGACTGAAGATGATAGATTTATTCTTGATCTGATTCGAGACAAAAACATTCCTCAGATTCTTGTCCTTAACAAACAAGACGAGGCACAAACAACCGCTGAGGATTTAGAAGCTCTAAAGACAGAGTTTAAGGTTCCAGTCCTACCAGTTTCCGCAGCAAATGGCGCTGGTATTAACTCCCTTAAAAAAGCCATTGCCTCAAGTCTACCAGATGATGATGATAAGTTTAGGATCATTGGCGACTTAATTCAGCCTGGTGATTTGGTTGTCCTCGTAACACCTATTGATAAAGCAGCACCAAAAGGTAGGTTAATCCTGCCACAACAACAAACCATTCGCGATATTCTTGAAAGTGATGCTATTGCCGTCGTAACAAAGGAACATGAGTTAAAGGAAACACTTGAAAAACTAGGCACTAAACCAAAACTTGTCGTAACAGATTCTCAAGCCTTCCTAAAGGTTTCAGCTGATACACCTAAGGATATTCCATTAACATCCTTCTCAATTCTCTTTGCCCGTCATAAAGGTGATTTAAATGAATTGATTGCTGGTGCAAAGGCTATTAGAAATCTTGAGGATGGTGATAAAGTTCTTATTTCAGAAGGCTGTACCCACCACAGACAAGCAGATGACATTGGTCGTGTAAAAATACCTCGATGGATTCGTCAAATGACAGGCAAACAAATAGACTTTGAATATACATCTGGCACTCAGTTTACTGAAGACATTGACCGTTACAGACTTATTGTTCACTGCGGTGCTTGCATGCTCAATAAAACTGCAATGCACTACCGTATTAATCAAGCAAAACACTTCGGTGTACCTATAGTAAATTACGGCGTTCTCATTGCTCATGTACAGGGTATAATTGGACGCGCTATTGAGCCCTTCCCTATGGCTAAATTACTTTGGGAAGAAGACTTATAACATCATGAAGTAACCCCAATTCACTGATAATCATTATCAGTGAATTTTTTCCATTTATACTGTTGACAACCTTCCCTGATTTCTGTAAACTATGCTTGTACCGATTACACGATTGTATTCGTTACAAACAAATTGTATATAAACTAACTTGATAATATTAAAGATTAAATGGAGGAATTTTCAATGAAGAAATTTATCTGTACTGTCTGTGGTTACACGCACGAAGGCGAAGCTGCACCAGAAAAATGTCCACAATGTAACGTACCTGCTGAAAAGTTCAAAGAACTAGTAGCTGGCGCTAAGCGTGTTTGGGCTGACCAACACTTTATCGGTGTTGCACAAGGTGTTGACGAGGAAATCGTTCAAGGCCTACGTGACAACTTCATGGGCGAATGTACAGAAGTTGGTATGTACCTAGCAATGAGCCGTCAAGCTGACCGTGAAGGTTTCCCAGAAGTAGCAGAAGCATACAAGCGTATCGCATTCGAAGAAGCTGAGCATGCTGCTAAGTTTGCAGAACTTCTAGGCGAAGTTGTATCTGACTCAACTAAAAAGAACCTTGAACTACGTGCTGACGCGGAGCAAGGCGCAACTGAAGGCAAGCTTGCACTAGCTAAGCGCGCTAAAGAACTAAACCTTGATGCAATCCATGACACTGTACATGAAATGTGTAAAGACGAAGCTCGTCACGGTTCTGCATTTGAAGGTCTACTAAACAGATACTTCGGTGACAAGTAATTCAATACATTAAGTAAAAAAACCGAGATGCTCCTTGCGTCTCGGTTTTAAGCATCCCTACATGCTTAAATATAGTGCGACTAATCTCGCACATGATGAAATCCCCCAGGTTTTCATCATAGAAAAAGCTAAAGTGATTTTCACTTTAGCTTTTTTGTGCTCAAATTAATATCAACAATTCGAACAGCTATATTTCCCTTGTGTTTCATACGTGTATCAAATTATAATTACAACATATAGTGAATAATCAAGCGCATGGATAGTGGCTATTCTCTTAAAGTAAAGATCACAAAACATATACAAAGGGGAAAGATATGTTAAGAAAAATAGGTGCAAGTTGTTTGGGGATCATAATTACACTGTCCAGCTTCCAAGGTGTATGGGCTGACTCTTGGCAATCTGGAGACTATACTGTTGAAACTGTTAATTTGAATGAAAAATATCAGTCAGCAGGTTTTGTTGACTTAAATGACTATAGTAATGACAATAGCGAATACTTGGAAGAAGATGAAAACTTACTACTGAAAGTGAGAAATTATAAGGACAAATACGGCTTAATAGACCTCAGCGGAGAAGTGGTCGTGCCAGTCAGCTATGATTACGATATGACAATAACTAATAGTATTGCTCTTGTTCAAAGTGAAAACACGTATTCCATTTGGAGTCTTACAACAGGACAAGAAATAATTAACCTTGGACAGCAAAAATACGCTCAACTTATAGGCAATACAATCAGATTAATTAATGAAAATGATCAACAGGAATTTTGGAGCCTCGATGGCTCAAAAATAAATATAAATTCAGATGCCTACTTAGAGTCTCAAGATGTTAAAAATCGTTTTGTACTTCGTAAAAGTATGACTGATTATAAATATGGTGTCTCTGACTCCGCAGGCAAGATGATTGTCGATTTTATTTACGATGATATTAAGACCTACCAAATGACCATACAAGGTACTAAAAAAAGCTTTCTTTATCGTAAAAAAGGATAACAACTATGGAATGCTTGATATAAATGGATTGGAACTTATACCTGTTAAGTTTAAGTACTTTAATCTTAGACTTGCTGCTCCACAACACCCAGCAGATGATCACGTCAACCTGACAAGTCCAGAATATGATGGCGTTAAGGCAATTAGTCTAACTGAGAACTACTCTGGATCAGGTCATAAGTTTTCAGAGTATGTTTATAACTTTGAAACCCATGAACTAACAAATACCTTTACTTACGATATGACCAAATATATGCAACTAACACCTTATAAAGACGAGTTATATTATTTTGAAAAAAATGATGAAAGCGCAGGCTTGATGAATAAGGCGTTTGAAATTGTTGAATCGGTGAAGAAAGACAGAATACTAGAACGTTATGGTAATGGTGTTTATGCCTCTATGGAGAGAGTCACAGGCAAAAACGTTTATACGACAACTTATACATACTTAAACTCTAATAACAATGTAATCGCACAGGGCTACAACTATGTTGAGCATCCTATCATGAACCATCCAGAGTATTTTGTTTTCAATAAACTCGATAAGACACCAACCCGTTATACTGACTTTTTTGATGCACGATTTGGTGAACATTTAACACTGTACCATGAAGATGAAAAGCTAAAATACAATTATGGATTAATGGATAACAACGGTGAAATTATAATTGAGCCAAAATATGATCGAATTTATGAATTTGAATATCCACTAGCTGATTTATTCCTTGTAAATAATAATAAAAAATACGGATTTGTTGATTTACAAGGTAACATTGTCCATGACTTAGTTTATGACGAAGTTAAACTTGTCCCCGTTGATGAACAAAATCAATATGCTGTAGTCGCACAAAACGGCAAATACGGCGTTATTGATAATTTAGGAAATGAAATTTTCCCATGTGTATTAGATAATGAAGTTATCGGATACAGCGAAGGGCTATTTATAGCCTCTCATAACTGGAAATGGGGTGCTTTTAATACAAATGGCGACACCATTATCCCCTTTATTTACGACACCAAAGTTGACTATGTGGTTCAAAATGGACTTGCTCAATTCGGACGTGGCACAAATAGCATATCGCATGACGCTCACGGCGTTCTTCATATTAATACAGCTCAAAAGGTACTTCTGTCCACTAAAAATGAGCTCATGATGGAACTTCATGATAATTTATTGACGTCATGGCGCAATCAGTATTTTGTAATCAACAGTGGCCAGAGTTCAACCCTATACAAATACACCAAATTGAATTAGCTCAGCCCAAAAGTGATTAAACTAATAAAAGC
>LQAE01000095.1_pt1 | contig 40360 bp, 37 predicted proteins | sample 1535771 | NCBI WGS metagenome assembly LQAE01 (sample SAMN04331582, study PRJNA305678) | bioreactor metagenome | isolation source: bioreactor_1 inoculated with Wadden Sea sediment 1st replicate of a... | place: Germany:Bremen
AGCTTTCTGGCCACTGCAACCACCGCCCGTTTTTTGGCGTTTTTGCCTCCCCGGGCTGCAATCGACATCCCATGCACGCGCAGGTTACTCTCCGGTCCAAACGGCCCCACAATATACTGGGCACTGCCCACTATTAATCGGCGCAGATAAGTGTTTCCTGCAGCTGTTTGTCTGTATTTCCGGATTGATCCCGTCGCGGAGTCAGCCCCAAAAAAGGCCCTACTTGACGGCTTTTGACAAAGCATGCGGGATCTTCAATGGTCAACACAAAGCACAGCGCGGTGATCGGACCGACTCCGGATATCTGACGTAAGAGTTGGGTTTCCGGGTACCGTTCCATACTCAACTGCTCAATCTGAAGGTCAAGCACATTTATCTGTTCGTTCAAATGAAAGATGGTTTGAAATACCGAATCCAAGGCAGATCGAAGCTCAGGGGGTACAAGGGCTCACATTTTTTGACAAAGCTCGCTGCACTGCATTTGGGCAACCGTTCTCCATTGGCTTTGACAAGCCCTCTAACATGGTTGATCAGCTGGGTGCGGCTCTTGACCAGCATGTCACGGGACTTGATCGATGCCAGGTCCGTTTGTGCCAGGCTGCTGCAGTGTTTCAACGGATGTAATAACCGGGGTTCTATCCGACAGACCATCCCCAATATCCGGGCATCACGGGCATCGGATTTATCAGTACTGTCCCAGATGCATTTTAATTTGCGGGGATTGCCGACACAAACAGTCAACCCCATCTCATCCAGCAGGCGGCTGATCCACGGCGAATGGGTGCCTGCTTCCATGGCCACCCTGGCGTGTTTGTAACGCTGAAAGAATTTGCTGACACCGGCCTTTGTATTGGTCACCTGGGCAGTCTCCAGTTCGTTGCCCTCACCGTCGAAAACCACTGCTATGTGAAATTTGTCTCCCAAATCGATTCCTATTGTGATAGTGTTTTCCATGGCTGGTCCCTCCTTATCTTTGCAGCCCTTTGGGTGACTGCGTTAATAATTGAGCGTGATTATATCACAGCTCGTCGGAGGGATCAGCCTTCTCATATTATCTTGTCACGTAAAAAATGACATCTGATGTAATTTTTTTTACTGAATAGTTACAAAAGCACTTAGAATAAAAACTCCCATCACTGTCCAGATGGGAACGATAATATAGAATGTCTCTTTGAACAGGTTGGACTTAAGGCCTGTTTTCAGTGTATGGATCAGGTGCATTGGGCAGGATGCCTCAAAAAATACGCGTCCGCCGGAACATATTCGGAATAATTATGGATTTATTTTTAGACGGACGCGCGATGGATTATGCTCTGATTTTTTTTAAAAAGCCGTTCAACTGGGCAATATGCAGTTTTTCCTCCTTAATGATATCATCGAGTTTGTCATGTCCGTATTTGGCGGGAACCAGATCCTTGAGACCCAGGTAAAACAGAATGGATTCCTTTTCCAGGCCGATGGCCGTGTTGATGACCTCTTCCATGGCTTCTTCCCCGGTCAGAGAGTCGGCCACCTCCGGGTCGCCTTCACCGCCGTGGCTGTCGGCCATGGCCTTCAGGTACATGGACAGTTCATTGGACGGATCAAACACGGTCTCCTGTTTTTCTGCACCGGAGATGTCCTTGCGCATGGCTTCAAACGTGGTTTTGTGCTTGTCTTCCATACGGGCCAGTTTTTCCAGAAATGCCTTGTTGTCCGGGTTTTGCTGCAATTCGGCAGCTTTTCGGTAAAAATTGGCGCCGTTCACTTCGATCTGAATTGCCATCTCAAATACTTCGTTTACATTAAAATCATATGCCATGAATTATCTCCTTAAATGAGTTTGGGTCCATCATGTGATCAAGAATCCATAAAATACTTTCCCTTGACCTGTCAAGGGAAAACGCTTTTGAAAAAATTTGTCAAATGATCTCTTGACCGATGCCAAAAAAAGGGTATCAAGAATGTCGTATTGGAAAAACGGCTAAGGGCGGTTAACTCAGCGGGAGAGTGCTACCTTCACACGGTAGAAGTCACAAGTTCAATCCTTGTACCGCCCACCATTTATTAAATACCCCCTCCAATTAATTGTCCGGTATATCCTGGAAATCGTCTTGTAGATGTTTTTTTTATTCTTGACCGGTTGCACAAAAAAAAACGTTTCAACTTGCTTCTTGATGCAATAAAATATAAAAAAAACGACTGGGAATGTGCGTATGGATGGCAGATGGTTGAGATGGGTGGTGCTTTTATGGATGTGGATCTCGTTGACAGTCGTCTTCGTGGTGACGGCTGGGCTGGCAGATTCCGGAGAAATTCCTTTGCTCCGCATCGGCACCGGCGGACCCATGGGGGTCTATTATCCTGTCGGCCAGGCTCTGGCCTTGGGGTTTTCATCCTCCCAGAAAGACTCGGGCCGGGTGGCTGTAGCCCAAACCTCCGGTGGTTCCGTGGCCAATGTGCAGGCTTTGGCCCGAAAAGAGATTGAAGCGGGACTGGTCCAGGCCGATGTGGCGTTTCAGGCCCTGGAGGGAGAAGGCCCTTTTTCCGGTAACAGAAAAACCTGTCTCCGGGCCATTGCCAGCCTGTATCCGGAGCGGCTTCAGGTGCTGGTCCGCCGGAATGCCGGTATCCGGCATTTCAAAGACCTGAAAGGAAAACCAGTGTCTCTGGATGAATTAGGATCCGGGACCCTGGCAGTCATGCGGGTCGTTCTGGAGGCGCATGGGTTAACGGAAACGGATCTGAAACCGGTGTATCTGAAACCGGAATTCATCCTTGAAAGACTGACTCAGGAGCGAATGGACGGTATCTCCCTGATGGCTGGAACCCCGACTCCGGCCATTGAAAAAATCATGGGTCCTGACTTTACCCTGGTTCCCATTGAACCCCGGATCGCCAAAATGATTCATCTGGCCCACCCCTATTTTCTGCCTGCAGTGATATCGGGCGGTACCTATCCAGGCGTACCTGACATTCCCACATTGGAAGTCTACGCCCTGCTGCTGGTCCGGGAAGACATCGATACGGACCTGGTATATGACCTGACCAAGATTCTTTGGAACGAAGATACCCAAAAGCTGCTTCGAAAAGCCCATTCTCTGGGCCAAGCAGTTACCATGAAAACCGCGCTGTATGGCCTTACTGTGACCCTCCATCCGGGAGCTGTCCGATTCTATCGCAAGCATGGAGGCCTTCCCAAGGGAGATGCCATTCCATGAGGTTCGTTATTCGAGAGAACCGCACGGCATCGATCGGCTGGATCATCATTATTGCCGTATTATTAATGGTTTTGTCCGCCGGGCTGTATACCCGCATGACCCTGCAATCTGTGGAGCGGATCCTTCCCACCATTCTTCTGGACCAGCTCCAGGCCCTGAGCCTGGTTTCCGAGGAACTCAGTGGGGTGATCACCCAGTCTGCCCTGATCCAGAAAAATCCGACTGTTGAAACGGTCGCCGAACTGGTGGTTCAGGTAGAAGCTGTGTACGCCTCTCTGGTGGCGTTGCGCAATACCTATGTGTTTGACAATCTGGTTCAGGCCTCGGCTTTTCATGATGCCTTGGCACCGGCCCTGGAGGATGCCCGGCAGTGGTTGACCCACGGGGTGCCCGGCTATTCTCCCCACAGTGCGTTGACCCTGAGCATTGTTCATTCCCGGCTGCAGTTTGCCCAGGCCAATGCCTGGAATATCCGCAGTGATTCCCATGCATCCGCCCAGCTCATTTTGAAAGAACAACGGGAGCGCCTGGAGAAATTTTTGAGGGGGGCCAATCTGTTCATGCTGCTTAGCGGGCTGGTGTTTCTGCTGGTCCTGTTCCTGATGGTTCGTCATCGAATATTGCTTAGAAGAGAAGCCTTCGCCCAAACGGAGCGCCGGCAGGCGGAAAAGAGCTTGTTTAACAGTAAAGAAAGGGCTGTGCGTCAGCGCAAGGCCATTGCCGAACTGGCCCTGGACCCGGTGGTTCATTCAGATGCCAGAAATGCCGCGTTTTCAAGGCTGGTGGAAACCGCCTGTAACACCATCCATGTGGCCAGGGCCAATATCTGGCAGTTTTCCAGTGATGAAGCCGTGCTGGAATGTGTGGCATTTTTTGGTGTGGACCCCGATGGTATCACTCCGGGCATGCAGGTCCGGACTGAGGATTTCCCCAGTTACTTAAAAACGCTCCAGACAGAGGGCCGGATATTTGTCCAGGATGTGTTGCAGGACGAGCGGATGCAGGAGTTCTTGGAAAGTTATCTGATCCCCATGGGGATCACGGCCACGCTGGATGCCGGGATCATTTCCCAGGGAAAGCTGGTGGGAATTTTTTCCATGGCCCACATGAGCGGAAAGCGGATATGGCATCCGGATGAAGAGGCGTTTGCCGGGACCCTGGCCGGTATGGCGGCCCAGGTCATCTTTAATGCTGAACACCGCCGACTCACCTCTCAGCTCAAGCAGGCCCAGAAAATGGAATCCGTGGGACGTCTGGCCGGCGGTGTGGCCCATGATTTTAACAACATGCTGGGGGTAATTCTGGGGCACGTGGAGCTAGCGATGGGGCGAATCAGCCCCACGGAAACTGTGCACCGGGATCTGGAAAAAATCCGGGAATCTGCCATGCGTTCCGCCAATCTGACCCGGCAGCTGCTGACCTTTGCCAGAAAGCAGATCATTTCTCCCAAAGTTCTGGACCTGAACAAAACGGTTGACAGCATGCTCACTATGCTGCGCCGGGTGATCGGTGAAAACATCCACCTGGTGTGGCACCCGGGTGATGATCTGTGGCCGGTTAAAATGGATCCGTCCCAGCTCGATCAGATTCTGGTCAATCTGTGTGTGAACGCTCGGGATGCCATCAGCGAGATGGGCACCATCACCATTGAAACCTGCAGAAAAATCCTGGATCAGATCTATTGCGATCATCACCCCGGCTTTATTACGGGCGAGTTTGTTCTGCTGACGGTGATGGATAACGGCGCCGGTATGGATCAGGAGACCCGGAAAAATCTGTTCGAGCCTTTTTATACGACCAAGGCGGTGGGCAAGGGTACGGGATTAGGGCTTGCCACGGTCTACGGTATCGTCAAACAGAATAACGGATTTATCAATGTGTACAGTGAGCCGGGCATGGGGACCGTCTTTAATATTTATCTGCCCCGGCATATCTTTTCAGACCAGGATGATGTTCCTGAAAATCAAGATCCGGCGGAACTGGTGCAGCCCGGCCATGAAACCGTCCTGCTGGTGGAAGATGAATCGGCTATCCTGGAAGTGACCGGACTGATGCTGGAAAGCCTGGGGTATGAAGTCTTGTCCGCCGATACTCCGAAAAAAGCCCTTGCCCTGGCAGAAAAATATGAAAAGATCCATTTACTTCTGACGGATGTGGTGATGCCGGAAATGAACGGCAAAGATCTGGCCGAGCGGATTTGTGCCATGCATCTGGACCTGAAGTGCCTGTTCATGTCCGGGTATACCGCTGATGTCATCGCTCATCACGAGGTGCTGGACAAAGGGGTGCAATTCCTTCAGAAGCCGTTTTCAAAAGACAATCTGGCGGCCCGGGTCCGCGATGTCCTGGATGGGCCGTAAAGATCCGGAAAGAAGCCGGGTTGGGGATGTATCAATCATTTTTCAGTGCCGGGCCCAATGGCGGTTCACCGCTTTTTTTGAGGTGTTGGCATAACAGTAGACACAGAAATGCCGACAGGTGTTGTACATGCCGATATCTTTGCTCAGGATGCATTGGCATGAATTGCGCTGGCCCCTGTCCTTGAGATCAATCTGCCCGGGAGCGGGAAACATCTCCAGTTGCCGGGCAGACCCGGCGCCCATGTCTCCATGATCGATAAACCGCATTAACCGGCGGTCGTGCCCAAAACGTTTCCGGATCAGGTCGTCGTCAATGCATTTATTTTTGACAATTCCGTAATCCGCAGCCAGGTCCAGGGATTCCCCGCAGGCGGCCAGGTGATGTCCCACCCTTGAGCGAGCCATCGATCCTTTAAATCTTTCAGACCTCCGGCAAGGTCTGGATCTGTTCCGGATTCGGTTCCGCAGTCTGCACCGTTGATCGATCAAACAGATCCAGTTCCCGGACCAAACTGTTCTGAACCTTCTGATAGGCAGAGACCTTTACGAAACTGAACACCAGTTTGTCGGTCTTGTGCATTAATTGCCTGCCGATGTTTTCAATTTTTTCCAGGAGGCGTTCCGGAGACAGCCGGGGGGTGACGATCAAGGGATCGAACCGCCAGATCACACGTTCTCTGCCGATTCTGTCGGAAAGCGCCTTGAACGTGTCGATGCGTTCCTTCAAGGACGGCAGGTTGGGTTCAAAATATTCTTTTTCATAATCGTTGAGCGTGAACTGAAAATAATAGTTGATGTCCCGGCTATCAAATGCATCCAGACTGGATATCAACGGCCGGGGATTTTTGGTCCAGAAAACGAACAGGCGGGCCGCTTCAAAGGAAACAAAATGGGGTTTCCGGTCGAACGGGTTGTACCAGATCACATATCCGGCCTTCAGGCGACGGATGAGCCAGTCCGTAAAAAACGCAGGAATATCCGTGGCTCGGCTGGCGGAAATGATGATGGGCGCTTTTGCCGCAACGGTTTCGCCGTTTTTCCGGGTCACCGTGGTTCGCTTCCATTGCATGGGCTTGCTCATGATCGCTCAATCACGCAGCAGTTCCTGAGTTCATACGTTTGTGGATTACTCCAAAGAGATCTGGATGCGTTCGTATTCATACTCTTGTAAGCGATGGCAACCTCCAGTCATGCATGTCTGTGAATCTTTTGCAGATCATATGCTCAATTATTATAGCATACAGCCGACATCGGGTAATCCCTTTTTTTCCGGTGGAGAGAGACCATGATTTTCCGGCCGGCGGTTATAAAATGGCTGCGGACAATAACCCCGTTCGAAATCATACAGTCATTGTCCTGAAAATTGGCGTCAGCAGCAGTCAGATACGGGGTGCAGAATGATCAAAATCCTTTACAGATATATAAAATGTTGATACCAAACATAAGAGTTGGCCTCTTGGCAAAGCAAAAAAATTTCAGAAATCCTAAAAGAATGAAAAAAAGATAGTCCATGTTTGATAATTACCGTACCCGGCGACGATTCCTTGGAATGGCAACGGCGTTAGTGCCGGGTGGGGGGTGCCACTCAGCAGGATCATGCCGGCCTTGGCCGTAGAAAAAGGACACTCGGGTAAAACCGGTGATTTCCAGGACGGACGACCGTCCATCAGAGTGGCTCTGGGAGCCGGAGGCGCAACGGACTGGCCCATACCTTGATGCTTGAGGCGTTGGATGAGATGGGAATTCAGGTAGCCCGCATTTCCGGCAGCAGTATCGGCACGGTCATTGGCTTCCTTTATGCCGCAGGAATGACTGGAAAAGGGATCCGGGGGCGTTTGAACCGGTGCGCCGGGACAGAGAAAGGGTTCACGGAGACAGCCCGGATGCTGATCAGGTGCTGCACTGGACTTATAGTAAAGATTTTGTACCTTGCTTTTTTGAGATGCCGGTATAAAATAGCCACGCAGCTGCTTTGGTTAAATGATCGGAAGTCTTATTTTCTGGCCGCTAGCCCCGGCCTGTGACGTTTATTTTTTTGAAAGGGATTTTACCATGAAAAAAATGATTTGCTTGACAATTGGCGTGCTGGCAATGGCGGTGGCTGGATTTTCTCCAGTCTGGGCCGCAGATGATGAGGTGTTGATCGGGATTTCCAAGATTGTGGCCCATCCGGCCCTGGATGCCCTGGAACAGGGGGTTCAGGATGGGGTGAAGGAACGGTTTCCAAAGGCCCGGTTTGACCTTCAGAACGCCAACGGTGAGATGTCCACGGCTGCGTCCATCGCCCAGAAGTTCAAGTCACAGAACGTGGACATTGTTGTGGGCATCGCCACCCCCACGGCTCAGGCCCTGGTGAATGCCATCAAGGATCGGCCGGTACTGTTCTGCGCCGTGACCGATCCGGAAGGGGCCGGGCTGGTGGCATCAGTTGAGAAAGGGGAAAAAGGGGTGACTGGGACTTCGGATATGACCCCGGTGAAAGAGCAGATCTTGCTGCTCAACCGAATCAAGCCGCTGACCAAACTGGGGCATGTGTATTGTTCCAGCGAGGCCAATGCCGTGGCACTGGCCGACATCGCCCGGGAAGTATGCAAAGACCTGGGCATTGAATTTGTGGAAACCACGGTGACCAATTCCGCCGAGGTCAAACAGGCGGTTCAGACCATTGCTCCCCGGGTAGACGGCATCTATCTGAGCAATGACAATACGGTTTTTCCGCACTATCCGCCGTGACCCAGGTGGCCATGCAGCACAAGATTCCAGTCATGTCTGCGGATCCCAGTTCGGCTGAGACCAATGAGATCCTGGCGGCTTGGGGATTTGACTACTACAAGATGGGTCTGGTCACGGGACAGCTGGCTGCCGACATCCTGGAAGGGGCTGATCCGGTTGACATCCCCACAGTGTTCATGACCGAACCCGGTGATGTGGATTTGCTGATCAATCTGGATGTGGCGCAGAAACTAGGACTGACGGTTCCCGGCGATATTCTGGAGACTGCCAACAAGGTGATCGAAAACGGTCAGCTCACGGTCCGGTAACAGGCGCCCTGAATGATTGAAGGCATTTTTGTCGAAGGCCTGATTTACGCCATCATGGCCCTGGGGGTGTTTTTCACCTTTCGGATTCTGGATTTTCCCGATTTGACGGTAGATGGATCTTTTCCCATGGGGGCGGTGATCATGGCTACCAGCCTCCATGCCGGGGTGCATCCGCTGTACGGGCTGGTTTTGGCGTTTGGCGGGGGGCTTTGTGCCGGCTTTATCACGGCATCCATTCACAACAAACTCAAGGTGCCCCATCTGCTGGCCGGTATTCTTACCATGACCATGCTGTATTCGGTGAATATCCGGATTCTGTCCAACCGGGCCAACCTGCCCCTGCTCCGGGTGGAAACCCTCCTTACCCGGGTCCAGAGTGCGTGTGAGGGGATTTTGCCTCCGGAGATCGCATCCCTGTTTTTTTTCATCCTGGTGGTCCTGGGACTTAAACTGGCTCTGGACCTGTTTTTTCTAACCGACCTGGGCCTGGTGTTCGGGGCCCTTGGCAACAACGAACAAATGGTGCGGGTTCAGGGCGTGAATCCGGCCATGCTCAAGCTTCTCGGTGTGGGGCTTTCCAACGGGCTGGTGGCGTTATCCGGCGCGTTTGCAGCCCAGTACCAGGGGTTTGCCGATGTCAATCTGGGCCAGGGCATCGTGGTGTCAGGCCTGGCCTCGGTCATGCTCGGAGAATTTCTGCTCAAGTCCAACCGGATCTGGGCGTTGACCCTCCGGGTGATCCTGGGGGCCATCCTGTTCAAGGCGATCATGTATCTGGGCCGTTACTACGGGTATTATATCAACATGACCCCCAACGACCTGAAGCTTATCACCGGGCTGCTGATCATCGCCTCTCTGGCAGTTTCCAATTACAAACGTCTCCGGGCAAAGGGGGATGCATGATCGAACTGGATGCCGTTACCAAGACCTTTAATCCCGGGACTCCGGGGGAGAAAACCGTGATTCGGAACCTATCCCTGACCGCGAAACCCGGCGATTTTATCACCATTATCGGCAGCAACGGGGCTGGAAAAACCACGCTGTTCAACCTGATTTCCGGGGCAGTTTTTCCAACCACCGGTGAGGTCCGGATCAAGGACCGTCGGGTGACATATGAGCCCGAGTACCGAAGGGCCATGCAGATCGGCCGGATTTTCCAGGATCCTTTGGCCGGCACAGCTTCCAACATGACCATTGAAGACAATATGATGATCACGGCGAAAAAAGGGTTTCGGTGGCCTAAAATCAGCCTGAACCGGTCCATGCGCCGAAAATTTGCGGATTTGATCAAGACTCTGGATATGGGGCTGGAAACCCGGATGAAGACGAATGTCTCCTCGTTGTCCGGCGGGCAGCGCCAGGCGCTGACCCTTCTGATGACGGTGTTGTCCGGCCCGGACATTCTACTTCTGGATGAACACACCGCTGCCCTGGATCCCAGCAACGCCACCATGGTCATGGAACAGACCCGGCAGGTCATTCAGGAGCGGTCCCTGATCACGCTCATGGTCACCCACAACATGAACCATGCCATTGAGTTCGGCAACCGCCTGATCATGATGGATGCCGGTGAGATCATCGTGGATGTCAGAGGAGAGGAGAAGCAGTCGTTGACCCGAGACGTCCTGATCCAGAAGTTTGCGGAGATCCGGAAGAAAGCGTTTGAAAATGACGAAGTGCTGCTTTCCAATTGATCGGTGAGAATCAATGCATTGAACACAGAAGACTGACAGTGAACCAAAGGAGTGTTATGTCCCCTTATCTTTCCGCCACCTATTTTATTGACAAGGACCATCCAACGATCATTGAATTTTCAAAAGAACATGTCGGAACCGGTCCGTCTGACAAAGAGCGGGCCGTCAGCCTGTATTATGCGGTGAGAGACCTGATCCGGTACAATCCCTACAGTATCGAACCCGTGAAATCCAGTATCAAAGCCAGTACGGTTCTGGCCAGGGGAGACGGATATTGCGTGGCCAAAGCCGTGCTGCTGGCTGCCTGCCTGCGAAGCAGGGGGATTCCGGCCCGCCTGGGGTTTGCCGACGTGAAAAATCATCTGAACACCGAGCGACTCAAGGCGTTGATGGAAACCGACCTGTTTGTGTGGCACGGATTTACGGAAATCCATCTGGACGGCAAATGGATCAAGGCCACGCCGGCATTCAATCTGAGCCTGTGCGAAGCGTTCAATGTCAAGCCTCTGGAATTTGACGGCACCTGTGATTCCATTTTTCATCCCTTTGACAACCTGGGCAATCGGCACATGGAGTATGTGACCGAGCACGGCAGCTTTGATGACCTGCCCTGGGACCGGGCTTTATCAGCCATGAAACAGGCCTACCCCAAGTATTTTGAAACCTATGAACGGAAAAAAGGAGATTTCAGGGCCGAAGCGGCTCGGGAAAATAAAGGGTAAGAATTGGGGTCCGGGTGTGTTTGGTTTCAGGTGATGGGTAACGGGCATCATGCATTGGGAAAATGCCTGATACCCGTATGTGAGCAAGGTTGATTACCGGGTTCGAATTTTTTCGGACACGGATTTTGTCAGTTCCAGGACCCGGATGGCGGATGCGGGGTCCAGCGATCCGGTCCCGCAGCTGGGGGTCACAAAAGACTGGGCCATCACGGTTTTTTCAGGAATATCCAGTTCCACTATCTGGCGGATCTGGCCGGCCAGTTTTTCAGTCAATCCCTCACTGGTTTGCTCAGCAATCAGGTCTGCATCCCCGGTGGGAACAATCCCCCAGGCCAGGATGCCGCCGCGGCCCAGAAATTTCTTGATGGCCTTGGGATAGAGAATAAAATTCTTAAAATAGGAAAATGCGTCAAACGAGATGATATCAATGGTGGTGTCCAGAAGCAGGTCCCACTCGGTGTTGGCGCAGACATGAACGCCGGCCAGGCCGTTTTCAGCATGGATCTCCTGGGTAATCTCGTCAATGCAGCCCTGGACATCGGCCCGAGAGATGGTGATGTAGGCGGAGGTGCCGAATCCCGCCAGGGCCGGTTCATCCAGAAAAACAATGGGGGTGGCTCCTCGTTTGGCAAATTCTTTTGCCTGCCATCTCGCATTCATGGCCAGGCGTTTCACCGCCGCATCCCGCAACTGGTCATTGTAAAAAATATCGCGATCCACTTCATCTTTGACTGCTGTGCAGAAGGTAATGGGTCCGGTGACCTGGCCTTTGAGTGCGGATAGCTGTCCTGAATTCCGGTCCACCCGTTCCAGGAAATGGAAAAATCCCTTACCGGTCAGAGGGGTGAACGCGAACCGGGACGTCTGGAAATCCGCATCCGGTTCTGATAGGGAAAGATAGTCCTCAAAAAACTGAACAAACGCTTCGTCGAATTTCAAATCCTTTGTGTCGATAAACCAGGTGTCCTCTTTTTCCGCCACGCCCGGAAGCCCGTACATGAACTGGCGGATCATTCCTTCTTCCTTGAATTTGGGCAGCTGGACCCACAAAGGGATCTCCGGGGTGTGTTCAAATACCAGGTCCAGGGCTTTGGCATGATCTTCCAGGGGCAGGCTGCCGATGAGAAGAGGGCGTGCGTTCGGGATGAATTCTGGCACGATACAACTCCTTTAGATATAAATATATGTTTATTTGTTGTTATGTTGTTTATATCATGTCTGTCCCAAAATGGCACGTTTTTTTATTCCGGTGCTGTGTCGGTCTGCCGAACCGCCAGCACCGGACATTCCGAACGGCTGATTACCCGGTCGGTGGTGGATCCCACGAGAAATTTTTCCAGAAGGCTGTGGCCCCGAACCCCTAAAACGATCAAATCCACCTGTTTTTTTGGGCAAAAGACAGCAGTTCCTGGTAGGGCTCTCCTTCCAGGACGGGGGTGACGGGTGTGCACCAGTGCCGGCTGTCATCGGGCACCATCCGGGCGAGCTGCCGTTCCAGCCGCTTTTTCAGCGCATCTGTCCGTTGTTCATCCGGTTCTTTGGCATGCCTGGTCAGTCCCAGATAATCGGTCCGGTTCCAGCCCAGATAATCCCCCTCCTGAACCTTGATATAGTCGGCACTGGAGAATTCCACATGCTCCGTGGGCCGGATCACATGTGCCAGAAACAGTTCGGTTTCAAACTCCTGGGCCAGGCTCAGGCCGTACTGAAACGCCAGGCTGGAATCCGGAGAAAAATCACATCCCACCAGGATCCGGTTCAACAGCTTTTTCCGGTTTCCGGTCAGGACGTTTGGTGCCGCATCCCCGTGAAGCACCATCACAGGGCAGGGCAGGGTCTTCACCAGCCGGTCCGTGACCGATCCCACCAGGAACCGTTTGACCCCGGATCCCCCGTGAGTGGCCGCTACCACCATTTCCACGCCGGCTTCTTCAGCAATCCTGGCCAGTTCATCTGCCGGATGCCCTGTGGAGACCATCGTGTCGCAGTCCAAATCCAGGGTTTTGGCAATTTCTGCCAGCCGGGATGTCGCATCCTGGCGCCGTTCCGCCTCGATCTTTTCAGACGCGATGTACGCCTGACCTGCAGAGGACATCAGTACCATGTTGGTTACCACATGGCACAGGGTAAGGTGCGCTTCAAATTCTTTTGCCAAAGCCTGTCCGTAGGACAGGGTCAGGTTGGTAAATTCACTGAAATCGACGGCACACATTATTTTCTGCGGTGTGATTCTCATGACGGCCCCCTTGCTGTTATTCCTGCTTCATGTTTTTCATCATCTCCTGAACCTGTTTCATCATTTCGTCCATCTGCTCTGCTGACGGCATTTTTCCTTCGGAAAACTGCTTCATATCCGGCATCCCCATTGCCTGTTCCATGGAGGCGGCCCGGGTATAGCCGTCAGGAATTTCAAACAGATGGGCAGGCTGTTTTCCGGTTTTGATGTTTTTGACGAGAGTGAGTACCCTGCCCACCGGTTCCGGCATCATGGTTTCGGATTTCAAGGGGTACTGGAGTTTTCTGGAAAGCCAGATTTTCATGGGTGCGGTTTCTCCGGTCTCTTCATCCACTTCAATTGTGCCTTCATAGATGTCACAGACAAATCCTTCAATGGATTCGGTACCGGTTTTCTGGAGGTTGCTCTCTTTTGCCCAGGTTTCAAAATCTGAGATACCGGCCATGGGGCTGTCGGTTTCAAGCTCGGTGACATCTGAAACATGGTATTTTTTGTGCCTGTAAAAAGCTGATAGACCTGCGGATGTTTCATGATGTTGATCATTCCCATCATGTCATTGCGGTTCACCCGGGTGGTTTTGAAATACATTTTCCCGGTGACACTGCCGGTGTGCATGTCAGTGACGATGTCAGCTGAAAATTCTTCAGCATGGACCATGGCTGGCCGGGAAAAAAATGATCCGCTAAAAAACAGTGTGGCAACGATCAGTGTAAGAACGATTTTTCTGAACATGAGGACTCCTTGTCAATGAGGTTGTTGATGAAAATAATTATACCGGTTTTCGGTCCGGCGGGAAAGGATTATGTGCTTACCGATCATTTTCAAATGAGGTATAGGTGTAAGGGAGCTGGACAAAGCGTGTCAGAGTGGGCAGCCTGTCTAGGGAAAATCGGTTCAATATCCGGGAAAGGTTCACCCCGATACCTGCATAAAGCGTCCGTTCAAGGGGTTCCTCGTTTGAAGATCCCCTGACATGATGTCCCAGATGCAGTTCCAGATATTGGAGCAGAGGGTGGGTGACCTGCTCAAATCCGTCCAGTTTTAGCGCCATCAGAAATTTTTGGCGCTCGTAATCCGTGAGCACATCCATGATGTCGAAGCGGGGCCCTGGGTATTCATGACAAAATCTTCATGGGAAAATCCATATTCGGAAAAAGCATCTCCTATCTCCATCGAATTCATGACTGCCAGGGAGGACAGCGCTCCCAGCCTGAGTCCCTGTTTGGGGAATATCCCCAGTTTTCAAATGTATGTCCCAGGAAAAGGGACAGGGCGTAACTGGCATAGAAATGCCCCAGTTTGTCTGCACTGCCCTCCTTGGTGCTGCCTGCAAACCAGCCTTTTTTTGTAGCGGACGGTGTTGTGGAAAAGTAATTCCAATTGACACCGCCCCAGACAGTGATGACGGCCAGGCCTGCAGCATTGGCATACAGCACTTTTTTCTCTTTTGAAGCGTTTGACCAGTTGAAACCCGATGCCGTGAATGGAAGACACAGCATACAGATCATCACCAGGTATCGCATACAATGCCTCCGGGTTATGGGTTTGTGTGAACGGGCGGTTCGGTTTGAGCAGCAAACCTGCCGCTGCATCCGGTCATGGCAGCGTGTTTGGCCGTATAGGGGTATTGCCGGCAAACCTCGGGCTTGATGGCGTGAATGGTGCACACAAACCGGTTCGAATGATCCGGACAGGACCCAAGCCACGGGCAGGTCCGGGCGGTTTTTCCGGTATCCGGATCTACCCAGATCCGGTATGCTCTGTCAACGGATTCCCCGGGGGTGTCCAGGTATTGGACCCAGGCCAGAATATCGGTTCGCCCCCGGTCCTGCCACAGGCGGATGTCTGATTCATCGCATCCGGTTTCATAATCCAACTGGCGGCAGCATTGTCCGCATTGGCGGCAGACAAATCCGTCCATTTGAGAATGGACCCAGATGCCGGGCTCATCGTCGGCAGTGAGTTTTCCGGCAAATGTCGTTGTCTGGAATACCCGCCGGCAGATATGGGCCAAGGTGTTCAGATCCGGGGGAGCGGTTTCCATCACATGGATCAAATAAAACCCCAGAGAATGATCCTGAACCGGTTCAAAAGAGGCCCCCCGCCACACCGTCACGCCGTTCCGGTTTTCCTCCGAAAGGGCGGTCCGGCACTGAGGGCCTAAAACCAGAGGGGCAATACGTCTGAGCAGTTCCGGTTGAGGGCCATAGGCCTGAAAATCCATGGCAACGGCATCCACCGCCTGGGTCGGAGTTAGAAATATCCAGCAAGGATCGCCGGAATCCGGGGGGCGTTTTGGGTCATGGTTCAGGAAGTAGTTCCGGGTCATGGCACCTCCTTTGAAGATCGGCCGGGCCTGTCAAAAAAACGTATCGTTTTTAAGGAGAATTGACAAGGGGTAAAAAATCAAATAATTTTGATGCCGGGAGTGGCACAATCAAAATTATTTGATCCTGCCGGACCTGAAACCGGTGCCAAATCCGCGAAAAATGAATGAAACTGACTGATGATCAAGGGGCTGCCTGGATAGAAGATCTCTGAGGTTCTGCCCCTGCTGGAAAAGACCGGGACCAATTCGGGATCCGGTTTCACGGAGTGGCCTTGGGCGACGGGGACATCGACTGTTTCAAGACCCTGCAGATCATCCGCGATCAATCCCCCACGGACCGCATCACCTTTGAGATCGAGTGGGATATGGGGGAAGATTCTCTGGAGACGGCAAGAGAAAAGGAAATGGCTGCCTGCAAAAAGAGCATCCAATACGCCAGAAAAGCATTGAAAATCGGCCGATCCGTGTGAAAGGTTTGACGAAGAACCCGGGACCTGTTATGAAAAGGCTGCTTCTTTTTTCAAACTGAAAAAGGGGATGCCATGGAAGAGATCGGGCCATTGCAGGCGGGGTGTGAAAACCCTCCGGCCGGATTCAGGCTGAATGCACTGCTGGATTGTCACCGGGAGAGGATCATTCAAAAATGGTCTGATCGGCTGTATAAAGAGGTGTCTGACAATTACGCAGCCAGAAATCCGGAGGAACTGAACCGGACCACGGCCCGGGCCTATGATGCGTTCTATGATGTGCTGGTTGAAAATGATTATTCCGCCATCAACCGGTTCATCAATGAGATTACCACGGTTCGTCTGGAATCCGGGTTCCCTCTGGATGATGTTCAAAAAGCGTTTGAACTGTTTCGAACGCTCATCGTTCCGGTTCTGGTGGATGAATCCCCCAGATCCAGCCTGCGCCGTCATATCGAACAGGTGAACATCTGCCTGGCCTATACCATCCACCGGTTTTCCAATCATTTTCAGAAAATGCATGAAACCTGTCTTAAGGAATATGCGGACCGGCTGGAAAAGGATGTGGCGGCCCGGACCGCCCAGTTGAAGGAGTCAGAGCACAAGTACAAAACCCTGGTGGAAGAGATCAGCGACGGTTACCTGGTGTTGGAAGGGGAAACCATTGCGTTCGTGAACCCGGCCTTTTGCCTGATACACGGGATGAACGATTCAAACGGGGTCTTGATGACGTCGTTTTTGAATTTTGTCCACAAAAAAGACCGGGAAAGGGTCCGGCAGCTCGTCACCCAAAACAATGAAGCCGACCCCCCTGCACCTGCGGCGTTTGAGTACCTGCGCTTGCGCAGGGACGGCCGGGCATTGCCTACGGAAATGGGGTGCCGGCCGTCCCGGTTTGGCGACCGGGAATATACCCTGTGTATTGTACGGGATATCACCCGGCGGGTGAAACAGGAAAAAAAAGCAGACAGATGGAACGGATGGCCTATATCGGCCAGATTACGGCATCCCTGTCCCACGAAATCCGTAATCCCTTGTCCTCCATCAAGATGAATCTGCAGATCCTGGGACAGAACCACCGGTTCGCCGGTAATGACGGAAAACGGCTTCAGATCACCCAGACCGAGATCCAGCGGCTGGAAACCATTCTCCAGCAGCTGCTGGATTTTGCCAAACCCATTTCTGTGACCCCCGTTGAGTTGGATGTCAATGATGTGATCCATTTTTGTGCCGGACTGCTGGATGTGAAATTTCGCAAGATTCAGGCATCGTGCCGGGTCGATCTGGCGCCGTCTCTTCCCCTTGTCACGGCGGATAAAGCGAAAATCGAGCAGGTGGTGATCAATCTGCTGCTTAATGCTCAGGATTCGATCCGGCCCGGTGGAGAGGTTTGTGTCCGGTCCGGGATTCAACGGCGGAAGCAGACCGATTTTGTTACCATCCAGGTGTCGGACGACGGGGACGGGATTCCTTCCGAGCTGATCCCCCATATTTTTGAACCCTTCTATACCACCAAAATCAAAGGGACCGGATTAGGTCTGGCCAATGTCAAACAAATTGTTCAGGCGCACAACGGTTATGTCAACGTCGAAAACGGGAATCCCAGCGGCACCGTTTTTAATGTGTATCTGCCCTGTAAAGGAGGCCCGCGTGGTTGACCTGCTCGTTGTGGACGATGAAACCAGCATTTTGGAGTCCATTTCCATGTTCATGGCGGAAAAGGGCCATGCGGTTCATACGGCGGCCACGCTCAAACAGGCCCTGGACCTGTTTGAAAAGACAAATCCTCAGGTGGTGATCCTGGATATCCGGCTCACGGACGGTTCCGGTCTGGATGCGCTAAAGCAGATGAAGACGGTGAATTCCCTGGCCAAAATTATCATGATCACGGCATTTCAGGATATGGAAACCACTATCGAAGCCATGAAGCTGGGCGCCTATGACTACATTCACAAGCCTCTGGATGCGTTGGAACTGGACAAGGCCGTGGAACAGGCCATAGAAAGTCTGGAAGTAGACCGGAAACATTCGGGGTTTTCCGACGGACCGGCCGGATTCGACCGGGGGGTGATCGTGGGCAGCAGCCGGGCTATGAAAGACGTGTTCAAGATGATCGGCATGCTGTGCCAGAACCGGGCCACGGCCCTGATCACAGGTGAGACCGGGACGGGCAAGGAACTGGTGAGCCGCCGCATCCACCTGAGCAGCCCGGACTGCGGCAGGCCCTTTATCACGTTTGACTGTTCCGCCGTGGTCAATACGCTCCTGGAAAGTGAACTGTTTGGCCACGAAAAAGGGGCATTCACCGGGGCCGTCACCCAGCGGCCCGGAAAAATCGAGCTGGCAGGGGACGGTACCCTGTTTCTGGACGAGGTGGGGGAATTGCCGTTGAACCTGCAGGCCAAGCTGCTGGGATTTTTGGAAAGAAAAGAATACATGCGGGTGGGCGGATGCCGCAGCCTGACATCCCGGTGCCGGATCATTGCCGCCACCAACCAGGATCTGGCAGGGATGGTCAAGGAAAAAACGTTTCGGGCCGATCTGTATTACCGCCTCAAGGTGGTCACCATCACCCTGCCGCCTCTGCGGGACCGGCTGTCAGATATCCCGCCGCTGGTGGATCATTTTATCCGAAAATGCGCCAGTGACTTGGACGTCAAGCCGATGCAGCTCCAGGACGGATGTATCAAAAGGCTTGAATCCCATGCCTGGACCGGCAACGTCCGGGAACTTGAAAATGTCATCATTTCCGCAGCCATCCGTTCCCGGGGTCCTGTGATTCTCAAGGAAACGCTGGATGCCCTGCTGTCCGGCACCGCACCGCAGGTCAGCAGGTATCCGGCCTCCCAGTCCCTGGCCCAGGTGGAGAAGCGCCATATCGAGGCCGTGCTGGACTCGGTTCAATGGAACAAGACCCGGGCATCCCGGATTTTAAAGGTTTCTCTGCCCACCCTGCGCAAGAAGATTCGCAAATATCAACTGTCCTCCACGCCTTGATGAAACAATCTTTCTAGTCTGCAACGTTTCTTTCCGGTTTCCAATTATTCGCGCCAGGGTCTTCTTTGTTCCCTCCACCTGTGAACCGCCTGAGCTGACCTGCTGTTTCAGCTTCATTGCAACCATATTGTAACTATGGCACATCAATTGCTCTACCGTTTCGGGACAGTGTACAGCACACATTAAGAAGCACATCCGGGAATTTTCAGAAAATCCCGGGTTGAAAACAGGCAGTACCTATACATTCATTAATTTTTATCGCAAAAGGAGGAATGTGCATGTCCGCAAAGGCGAACAAAAAAAAGAACCTGGGTTTTTTAATGGTGTTTATTGTGCTTACATTGTTCTGCTGGTGTCCAATCGGGTATGGCAGCTATGGTGAGGTTGACCTGATTCTGGGAATGCCGTCCTGGGCGTTTTATCTGCTTCTTATCGGGGCGTTACTGTTTGTTTTGCAATGGTTCTATCTGTTTCAGACAGATCTGGCACTGTATGACAGGGATGTGGAAGACATTGTGGAAACATTGAGAAGAACAGAAATGGAGGAATCCCGCTCATGATCGCAGTTATCATTATCACCAGTTTATGTTTTGTATCTGTTTTCATCAGTTATATCGCTTTTCGCAAAGGATTTACCAAAAGCGCGGATGATTATTTTGTCGCCGGTTCCAGCCTGGGGTATTTTGTACTGATCTTCAGTCTTCTGGCCTCTTTTTTAAGTGCATTCTCTATGTTCGGGATGTCCAGCTTCGGATATCGTTTGGGGTATGGATCCCTGTATGTGCTTACTGCCAATCTGGTCCCTCTGGGGTTTTTATGGTATTTTATGCATAAAAAAACATTTCTTCTGGGTCGGGCCCGTAAATGGATGACCATGGGGGCCCCGTTCGGTGAACGGTACGGCACCCCCATGAAAATTATTCTGGTACTGGTGGTGCTGGTGGCATCCATTCCCTATCTAGTGGCCCAGATCCAGGGCATCGGCGTAATGCTGGAAGCTATGAGTGACGGTCTCATCTCCTTTCGCGCGGGCCTGTTTTTTGTACCGTTTTTTATCGCCATTTATCTGATGATGGGGGGCATGAAAGGGGCCGCCTGGGTCAATGCGATTCAGGGGGTGTTCTTCTCGGTCATGGTGTTTGTGCTGTTCTTTTTCGTGATGATGAAAAACGGGGGATTTGTCCCGACCATGGAACTGGTCATGGCCAAGCACCCCAATCTGTTCCAGATCGGCTGGGCCGGCGGCAAGGTGTGGAGCTATCCCATGATTTTCGGGATGGCCTCGGCCATGGCCCTGGGATGCGTGTGTTTTCCCCAGCCTTATATGCATGCCTATTCCAGCCGGTCGGCCAAGGGCCTGAAGGCCATGTTTCTTTCTTTTGGCGGGATCTGTCTCTTTGTGATCACGATGCCCACGATGATCGGAATCGCCGGCAACGTCATCGTGCCGGGTCTTAAAGGGGTGGAAGCGGATAAAATTTACGGGCTGGTGGCCAGTGCCACCATGCCGGACTGGCTGGCAGCCCTGGCCGTGGCCGGCGGGTTTACGGCTGCCATGTCCACAGTGAACGGCCTGGTGTTCGGCAACGCAGTCAATTTGTCTTTAGATGTGGTCAGGACATTCCGTCCCAATACCCAGCCCTCACAGTTCATCAATCTGGCCAGGGTGTTTGTGGCTCTCATCATGGCCGTCTGCGTATGGATCGCCTGGAATCCCACAACGCCGGTGGCGGAGCTGTCCGTGATCGCCTTCGGCACCGTGGCGGTAACCTTTTTCGCCCTGTGGGGGGCCTACTACTGGAAACGCGCCACTGCCGCCGGAGCGATCCTGTCCACCCTGTCCGGCGTTTTCATGAACGTCTTGTTTTTCGTTCTGGGGGGCAAGAACATGGTTTTATTCCCCCAAGCATTCATGTTTCAGCTCAATGGATTTCTGACGTCGTTCCTTGTTGCCGGTGTTGTCTTTTTTGTGGTTTCATGGCTGACCACCCCCGGTAAAACCGAAGAAAACAGTCTGAAACTTTTTTTCCATCCTGTCTTGGAAAAATATTAATTGAGGAGGAAGTCATTTATGGAACTCGAATATCTTGGACTGGAAAGATTCAATGCAGCGGATTATTTTCTTGACCGCAATATCCGGGAAGGCCGGGAAGACAAAGTGGCCGTGGTCTGTGAAGACCGGCAGCTGACCTATGGCGAACTGACGAAACAAGCCAACCGGTTCGGCAATGCCCTGGCCTCTTCAGGTATCCGCATGGAAAACCGGGTGGCGCTTTTGATGCTGGACATGGAACTGTATCCGGCTGCGTTTCTGGGTGCCATTAAAACAGGAGCGGTCCCCATTTGTCTGAATACCCTGATGCGGCCCAAGGATTATCTGTATTTTTTAAATGACAGCCGGGCCCGGGTCCTGGTGGTGGATGAATCCCTGTATTTCAACATCGAGGAAGTCAAATCCGATCTTTTGTTTCTGGAAAAGATTGTGGTGGTGAACAGACAGGGTGAGAAGCCGGACACCGTGTCTTATGAGGAATTTGTCGAAAGGCAGCCCGATACACTGGAACCGGCCCCCACCGGACCGGATGATGCCTGTTTCTGGCTGTACAGCTCCGGTTCCACCGGCAAACCCAAGGGCACGGTCCACCTGCAGCATGACATGCTGTTTTCCGTGGAAACTTATGGAAAACAGGTGCTCAAGATCCGGGAAGACGATGTGTGCTTTTCCGCAGCCAAGATGTTTTTTGCTTACGGCCTGGGCAACAGCCTGTATTTTCCCTTCAGTGTTGGGGCCACCACCGTGCTGATGCCGGAACGCCCCACCCCGCAGTCGGTGTTCGATACCATTGCAAGATACAAACCTACCGTGTTTTACGGGGTTCCCACACTTTACGGGGCCATGATGGCCCATGAAGGGGGGAGCATGGACGGCGTCCGGTTGTGCACGTCCGCCGGAGAAGCGCTGCCGGCCCATCTGTTCAAACGGTGGAAAGACCGGTTTCACGTGGACATTCTGGACGGCATCGGGTCCACGGAAGTCAGCCACATCTATATCTCAAACCGGGTGGAGGATATCCGGCCCGGTTCCACGGGCCAGCTGGTGCCCGGATACGAGGCGAAAATCGTGGATGACCAGCTTCAGGAAGTGCCTGAGGGTGAAATCGGCACGGTTCTGATCAAAGGGGACAGTACAGCCGCCTATTACTGGAACAAGCATGAAAAAACCAAGGAAGCCATGCTGGGCGAATGGTTCAACACAGATGACAAGTTTTTTGTGGATCAGGAAGGATTTTTCTACTATGTGGGCCGGTCCAATGACATGCTCAAGGTGGGCGGCATCTGGGTATCCCCCATTGAGGTAGAGGCTTGCCTCATCGGTCATCCGGCTGTTCTGGAAAGCGCTGTGGTGCCGGGCAGGGACGATGAAAACCTGGTGAAACCCAGCGCCTATATCGTTTTGAACAAAGGGTTCGAAGCATCCCTGGAACTGGAACAGGAGATCAAATCCTATGTGAAAAAAGAGCTGGCCCACTATAAGTTTCCCCGGTGGATCCATTTTGTGGAGGATCTGCCCAAGACGGCGACGGGCAAGGTCAAGCGGTTCGAACTCAAGGGCAAGGAAGAGGAACGGAACCGGCTTGCCAGTTAAGAGTCAAGTGAGTGCCGGCCGGCTCATCATTTTTAGTGCGGTCCCCCCCCTGTATCCGGCACGACCTCCGCCGGGTACAGGGGGGGGTCTGCGGGCCGGACGGAATATGTTAACAAAAACGAGACACATTTTTCATAAAATTAAACTTGAATTAACTCGTTCTCTTTTTGTTTTGGTTTGTTGATCCATGCTGCCTCTGGTAAAATCCTGAAAGTCGGCTAAAGCGTACACTATTCGTTATCCACTCCCAGGTACTTCAAGAATAGTCTACCCCCTGTGTCAGAGAGCTTGTCCGTCAAATTTGTGAACGGTTTGAGATCCACATCATGCGTGGCGTTGTCAGCAAGGATCATGTCCATCTTCTGGTATCGGCACCGCCAAACATTTCCCCTTCTGACAGAATGCGACGCATAAATTTGAAATCGAGTGATTCCTTTCAACCGGCTATATAGCCGGTATTGCTGGACTTTCAGTCCGCGAGTTTAAACCCACCGGCTTTGAGCCGGTGGGTGTTTATTTCTTATTATTACAGATGAATTTTTCAATTTCATCTATGCGCATTTTCATCTCTGATTCCGTTTTTGCTTCAAGATTTAGACGTAGGATATCTTCGGTGTTAGAGGGTCTAACGTTCATCCACCAAGACGGGTATTCTATGGTTACTCCGTCGATAAAAAGGATGTTGCCATCATCATACTTTTTTGTAAGCATATCCATTATCTCACTTTTGTTCGATGCAATAAAATTTATTTCACCGCTATGATGATATCTTGAATTTTCTTTAACGAGTTCTGAGAGAGGTTTTTTATAAGCACTCAAGATATTAAGAATTGAAATAATGGCCAAGTCGGAACTTTCAGCATAGTAATTATCTCTAAAATAGTAATGCCCTGAAAGCTCTCCTCCAAAAAAGGCACCAAATTTATTGATATTTGATTTGACGAAACTGTGTCCCACACGACCTCTAATGGCTTCCACACCATGCTCCTTGAGGACCTCAACTACCGACTTACTCATTCGTGTATCAATCACTATTTTCTTTGGAGGCTGTTCTTTTTTCTGAAAATCTAGTGCAATGAGCAACGTGGCTAAGTCGCCAGGGATATAGTTTCCTTTTTCGTCTATAAACATCACCCTGTCACCATCACCATCTAAAGCAGCACCAAAGTCGCAATTATGCTCAACTACTTTACGCTGCAACTCGATAGTATTTTCTTTTTTTAAAGGATCTGGTTGATGATTTGGGAATCTGCCATCTAACTCAAAATATAACGGAATTATTTCTACGGGCAATCTACCAAAAACTTTTGGTATGACGTAGCCACAAATTGCGTTTCCGGCATCAACAGCTATTTTAAACCCTTTTCTAAAAGATGTTTTTCTGTGAACGCTTTCAATATATTCAGGATAAGGATTATCGCTTACAGCTGGCATATCCGACTTATAACCTGCATTACATCGTGGGGTTGTAAGTTTATTCTTTAATTCGGTGGATAATTTTCCAATGTTTGATATTTGTTCAGAATTTAATGGGAACGCACCATTTTGGCATAATTTTATCCCGTTATAATTTTCTGGATTATGCGATGCTGTGATCATTAGTCCCATGGGGATTTTATTCACAGCAGCATAATGGTACAGTATCGGCGTTGAAACCAGGCCAATATTGATAACTTTGCATTTTGATTCGATCAATGCATTCGTAAGTGCGGCAGAGATTGCATCGCTCGATTGCCTGGCATCCATCCCTACAACAATAGTTTCAGGCTTAAAAAGCTCTACTATAGCCAAACCAATAAAATAGGCTTTTTCTTCATTAAATTGAGATGGGTAGCGGCCGCGAATGTCATAAGCTTTAAAAATAGTCATTTATTTTTCCATGCTATATCAATTTAGTTGTAGTTTTTCCCTTTTTGTTCTCATCAATAATTTCCACTTCGACTGACAACTGATGATACCCCTCATCTCGAATATAGTATTTTATGACACAAATTTTGGCCCAGACAGCTCGATATATGGCGCCATTTTTGAATCAAAATATGTGCATGCGGCTTGATTTTTAGATTCTGAGAAACGATGGTAGTTAACATCTTTATAGAAAGTTTTTTGAGGTATGCTAAAAAAGAGTGCTCTTGATTTTTCCAAAATAGCAGATGGTTGAGGACTGTTTCTATTACCAGTAAAAGCCATGTTAAACCTTCAGTTGCAGTTTTGACAATATGTTAGCACGCTTAAATTAGGTCTTCAATAGTTTAATAAAAATTCATGGCTTTGGAAATCCCCCATTGCACTTGATTTACTATCTGTGCCACTTGATTCCGCTGCCATAAAGTTCATTCATTTTTAACTCAACTTTCGGGTTTAACAATAACTGCCTAACTTTCGTTTTTCTAACAAACCGGAACATCGCAGTGCTGTAGTCATGGCCGCATCAAAAAAAAGCTGACGCTGTTTTCTCACAATAGCTGCCAAGCGTTCTTAACTGGTTGCCGGCAAACGTCATTATCCTGTAAAGCGATTCAACAAGTCTGATTCAGTCGATGCTTCCCAACTCCAATATGCCGAAATCACTGAGCTGTTTTAGATTGGATTCCAGGCAAATGCCTCGTTTTCTAAGAAACAGTTTTCTGGCCAACCAATAGACCAGAGTTACACTCAAAAGCCCCAAAAAGACCAGTCCGGTTTGGTAATCAGCCAGAAATCCGAATAGAAATATCAAAATAAAAAAAACAGCACACCCCACCCAGATGAACCACCGCCAGAAAGGAGTGAATTGAAAAAGACCTTGCTGATATATTTCCGGGGCTTTCCGCGGCATTCTTAACGCTGCGGTCGCCCCCAGGAACTGAATGACCATCACGGCAAAAATGACCATCAGGGCATATTTTTGAATCCCTGCTGCAAACAAAACACCGAGGATAGATAACAGGGTGAATAAAACAATGGCCCTGCCAGGCGTTTTATATTCCGGGTGAATCGCGCCAAAAGCCTGGGGGATCACCTGATCCCGGCTCCAGACAAGCACCTCCCTTGCACCCATCATCATCACAGCATTGATCGAGGTCGCCATGGCCATCAGCGCACCCAGTGAAATCACCTGAACACACCAGTCGGGCAGGAATGTGGATGCCGCTGCCAAAACTGCTGTTGATCCAATCCGGGCGGCCTCCTGCCAATGCAATGTTCCGGTTAGGGCATAGGTCTGGACCCCATATAAAATACTGATAATAATCATGGAGATCAGAATGCTTAACGGAATGTTGACCCGTGGGTTTTTCACTTCCCCGGCCACCTCCACAATGGAAATAACACCTGCCCAGGAAAAGGTCGCAATGGCGATCACTGTTATGAACGGCCCTGTGCCTTTGGCAAAAACGGGGTTTGGATGGCTGGGTCGGCATTGAGGATCCCTCCCACACCAAACATGAGCATGGCTAAAACAAAGATGGCCATCATGGCAATCTGTATTTTTTCAAATAGCTTTGATCCGAACCAATTTACAATACCAAAGAACACAATGACGGCCACGGCATTCAGGGTAATTGGAATTCCAGGCAGATAGGGTGCCAGATACTCTGCAAAGCCCCAGGCCATCAGACAATTGCCACTGACCATGGCGATGCCGGTTGCCATGGAAGAGGAAAACCCGGCAGAGGGAGATACCCATCTGGTAACTGCAATATAGTTGCTGCCGGTAACAGGAAGAGCCCCTCCAATCTGGATGAGGTAAAGTGATGCAAAAACTGCCGGGATGGCGCTCAGCCCATAGGCGAGCCAGAGACTGGGGCCTGTCATCCCGGCCAGTTCCGGTGTGAGGACAAATATTGACCCTCCAACAACAAATCCAACAATAAGACCTACGGCTCCTGGCAAAGACAACGATCGTTCAAGCATCTGGGTCACGATGACTCCTTTTGGGTGCAATCTGATTATTTTTTGTTGATAAAAGCGTTTAATCTCTTTCTGGCGCCCTGTGAACTGCCCGAGGCGATCATGGCACGGCCTTCTCGGTACAGGATGTCTTCCATCGATTTTTCATGGGCGATGTTCATGATTTCTTTGAAAAGTTTTAATGCGGTATGGTCCTTGGCAACTATTTTTCCGGCAATGTCTGCCAGAGTTCCGTCAAGATCCTGCTTTTTGCACACATGACTGACGAGCCCCACATCCAAGGCTTTCCGGGCATCCATCGTCTCACCCATGAGCATCATCTGCTTGGCTCTGCCCAGTCCGATGATCTTGGTCAGTAATTGTGTGGACGCATTTGAAAAAAACAGACCGGCATCCAATTCGGGAAGCAGAATAATCGTATCTTCAGCTGCAATTCTCAGATCACAAACAAGGGTGTGTTCAAACCCCCCACCCACAACATACCCCTGGTATCCTGCGATAATAATACCCGGGTGCCCCAGCATTGCGCGGGTCAGTTCCTGGAAATTCCAAAGGTATTTTTCCGCCCGGGATTTGTCCGGATTTGTCATCATTTCATAACCGAATTTTAAGTTGGCACCAAAGGTGAAGTTCGGCCCTGCTGCTTTGTATATGACACAGACATCTTTGTTCTGACCGCTCAGGCGAAAGACGTCTGTGATTCGCGTCAGGGTCTTATCATCTATTGTATTGCCATTTTCCGGATCGTTCAGGGTGATGGTTCCAATCTGATTTTCACTTTGATAAAGCACTTTTTCCATTAGACGTTTTCTCCATTTAATGTTTCTGCAATTTGATTCTGGATCTGTATCCGGTGAACCTTGCCGACCCTGGTCATGGGGAGGCTCTCCCAGAAAACAACTTTTTCCGGAACTTTGAACTTGGCCAGTTTTTCACGACAGTGATCAATAATATCACTTTCCGTCACGCTGTGACCGGGCATGGGAGACGCCACCAGCCACACCTTTTCTCCAAAGATCTTGTCAGGAACGCCGATGGCTGCTGCCATGGCTATCCCCGGTACTTGCGCCGCAACTTCCTCAATTTCAGAGGGCATCACCGTGTAACTTCCCACACGAATGATGTGTTTCATCCGTCCCTTGACATAAAGACCACCAGTCTCATCCAGGTATCCCAAATCCCCTGTCCGGCAGAAGCCATCTTCTGAAAACCCCTCTTTATCTTCCTTTGGCATATTAAAATAGCGTAGAATGGAAAAATCTCCTTTGGTCTGTATTTCTCCGACCTGGCCCGCAGGGAGGCTGTTCCCGCTTATGTCTGCGATTCTTACGGTCATTCCGGCAACGGGAAGCCCCACATATCCTTTGCAGATCTTTTCCAAATCATCGCCCAACCGGGTAAAGGTGACCTCTGCCCCTCCTTCGGTGCTGCCATACCCGACAATAATGTTCGGACAGATCACGGATTGAATCATCTGCACCAGTCTTTTTCCACTTTTTCACCAGACATCACAACAAACTGAAGGCAGCTCAGATCCATGTGCTGTATCTCCGGTCTTAAAAGCATCAACGCGAACATGGTCGGCACCCCGCCCACCCACGGCAGCTTTTCCGTAACAATGGTCTCAAGAACACGCAAAGGGCTCCAGACCTCGTGAATAATGATCTCCTTTCCCGAGGTGATTCCATTGCCGAAAAATTCCACTGTGCCTCCCACATGACTAGGGGGAAGGGCTGCCAGTATCTTCTCCCGTCCGGCCGCATTATTGTCTTTCAGGAGTTGTTCCAGAAAATCAGCTTCAGCTCGTGCCATTCCGGCAACATTTCTCTTTGATAACAATGCGGCTTTTGGGACACCAGTGGTACCGCCGGTAAATATAACAAGCATCCCATCATCCAAAGACTGGGATGACTTATGCTTTTTAAGGCCTTCCGGTTCCGGACCGTCCTGATGTAACAGCGTCTCATAGGGCAGGGTATCTGTGGTGACCCGCTCAATCGGAACACGCCCTGCAAAGCCCAGTTGTTCAACCACGGTTTCAAGTGGGTCCATCACATCTGCATGCGGTTTTTCCATCCCCAGGATCATTTTGGGATTCACGTGGGACAGGACCAGGGACAAATCTGCGGCTTTGTATTTAACATCAATTGCACAAACAATAGCCCCGATTTTGTCGGCTGCAATCAGGGCCATGGCATACGCGGTTGACGCGGGCAGCATGGTGGCGATGACATCGTTTTTCCCTATTCCTTTTTCCAGAAATACGCAGGCCAGCCTGTCTGAAAGCAGGTTAAAATTTTGCCATGAATGGATTGTTTCATTAAACCGAAGCGCCGGACGATCCGGATGGGTTTTTGCCCAGTGCTCCACGAACTGCCATAGGTATTGAAAATCGGTGTTGGTCATTTGCTGTCTCCTGGGATGCGAGCATAAAATTATCTCGAGGTTAATTAATTGACTTTTGGTCAGATTATTAACTCACGGAACAAATGTCAACTTTTTTTCCAGGCAGCAGATCCGGTCTTTCGATCTTTAGCGCTTTTATTGACAGCTTTTGGGGAATAGTTTACAAACGGACCAGAAATCAAATATTTGAACCGGACAAAAAAAGGATCGTGAATACAGGAATGGGAGCCAAACAAACAAAATCTTTCACTGAAATCCATCGGCGCAGGCAGATTATTGATATCGCCATTGAAATGATTGCAACAAGAGGCTACCAGCAGACAACCCTTACTAAAATTGCGGCCAAGGCAGGTTTCAGCAAAGGTGTTATTTTTTATTATTTCAAGAACAAGGAAGATCTGGTCAAACAGACCGGCGCTGCCATGTTGGAAGAATTAAGAACCTATACCATCAAGGAGATGAAACAGGACAACTCTGATAAAAGTCAATTGGAAAAATATATCCGGGCCTATTTTGACTTCATCAGGCAAAACAGGCAAAAGTTCCTTATTCTCATGGAACTGGGTTTTAACCTGAACTCTTCAGGACAACATTCCATTTTTGGTGCCCATGAATACAGGGAATGCCGGGACCGGCTTCATTTCATCCTTGGGAAAGACAACGGCACCCTGCCGCGCGAAGGTGACCTGCCGGCAGTAATACAGGGCATGCTGGACGGTGTGAGCATTCAGTGGGTGGCAGATATCAGATCTGTTGATCTTGATTTGTGTCAGACGACCATTCTGAATATGATCGATTCATATCTGACCGCGCAAGGTAAAAAGTGATGTTCAGCACCCGCATCTGTCTGAAGAATGCCCCTTTTCAGAGCTGTCAAAAAACTCTTGGTTCCGGAGAATTTTCAAACCATCTTCCTTGACATCATCTTAAAAGTTCTCCAAACATGCAGTCCGATTGGGGTGGTTTTTTAGCCTGAATATTTCATGAAGTGTTCCGGAACGTATCCGCAGTACCGGTGACAGCTTTTGTTTTATTCCCCACCGTTTTTTAACAGACGGCTTTTTACAATTATTAACTCAACTTTCGGGTTTAACAATAACTGGCTAACTTTCGCGTTTCTAACAAACCGGAACATTGCAGTGCTGTAGTTATTGCCGCATCAAAAAAAGCTGTCGCTGTTTTTTCGCAATGGCTGCCAAGCTTTTTCAATTGGTTACCGGCAAACGTCATTATCCTGTAAAACGATTCAACAAATGAAATATCGGAAACCTCGTCACAGCAGGCATAGAACAATTCTCCAAATGTCTTGTCATCAGTTTCTATCCGATGCTGATACGCCAAAAACATATACCTCAGGAAAACAATAGTGGTGTGGGCTACCAGGGCATCATAGTCACGGCATTGCAAACCAGCTGTCCATCAGCAGACATCTGGCCCGGACACCGGCCGCCAAAATCCGTTCAACCATGGCTTCCGGATTTTCCGGGGCTTTGACTACGGCTTCCTGGCGCCGTTGCCATGCACAACACCTCTTGTCCATTGATTTGCGATTATCACAAAGCCGGTTTTTGGCATTCGCAGATGACAGCAGTGAAAAATCCAATGGCAGACAACTGTATCCGTCGGACCAGCAAACCGTGAGCATCCGAAACCCTTTGATAAATCGACCATTGCTTGGTGCCGACACGCAACAGCAGCTTTCTCCAATTGGATTGACACCCCTTCAGACCAGCATAGGCAGCATCTTTGCCAAATGCCAGATTGTCATTGGTTGCTATGCCCCTGAAGAAATTATCCCCCACAAAGGGCAAGGTAAATATGGCCAAAATCAAGGTGTGCGCGCTATGCTCATGTCGTTTTCTGATGCCGCATTGATGCAAAGAAGTAGCAATTTTAAACTGGTTGAAAAAATCATCGATTTTGCCAAAAATTTTAAGATTCTTTGTTTGTGATCATTTTTCTCAGATCCCTGCGGAAAATTTCAAGAAGCCGGTGAATACTGATGATTTCATCAAGGCCCAGACAGTTTTCACCAGGCACCTTTCCAGGGGTTGCATCTCGTCGGGTGTACCCAGAAGGCCCTCACATATTTCATGGTGCCATTTTTCTACCGGGGCTCCGCCCACCAGATTCTTACCGATGTCATGCAGGTCTCCTCTGACTGTGCCGATGAGCACGGAAGCGCCTTCCTCTTCCGATTAATTATTAAATGATCGAATCATTTAATAAAACGAAATAAGCCGTTTGCCAATCCAACTTTCATTTTTTGCCGGGATGGTTTTATATAAAATTTAGTGTGTTATTCGCTTCTCAGGGCAGGGAAAACAGGAGCTGAACAAGTGGGTTCCAACCACATTCCCACGTATGGTTCCTTTCCCCTTGTTTGGCAGGTCACGATCGGATCTGGCAGAAAAAGGTATATTGGTTTGTGGCGCCCGTACGAAAACGGCGTATGGGCGCTGTTGCGAAAAAATTTACATCTGAGACAATTTCATCAGCCGGTCATACTGCCGGTCCACCCTGGCCTGCATAGCCTGAATCTGTTCGCCGGTCATATGTTTGAACCGCCCCTGTGTTTTCAGGTATTCTTTCACCGGAACAGGTTCATTGATGATTCTTTTCACCACATATTTTCCGTCGATGACCTCGTAAAGCGGATAGACGTTTGTTTTGACCGCTATTTTGCACACGTCAATGACATTGGCCGAAGGCATGCGCCATCCTGTGGGACAGGGTGAAAAAATATGAACGAACGCCGGTCCTTTTGTCATAGCGGCCCGCCTGACCTTGTTCATCAGATCTATATGATTACCCGGTGTGGCAGTGGCCACATAGGGAATATGGTGGCTTACGGCAATGGCGGCAAGATCCTTTTTTGCTTCCGATTTTCCAAGGCTGTGACTGCCGATGGGACAGGTGGTTGTCCAGGCTCCTGCCGGTGTGGCTGACGACCGCTGAACTCCGGTATTCATATAGGCTTCATTGTCCAAACACAGGTAAACAAAATCATGACCCCGCTCAAGGGCACCTGAAAGGGATTGAAAACCGATATCCGATGTTGCCCCGTCTCCCCCCAGAATGACCAGCCGGGTGTCAGAATCTGTTATCCGGCCTTTTCTTAGCAGTGCTTTTCTTGCTCCGGCCACCCCGCTGCCCACGGCTCCGGCATTTTCAAATGCCACATGCATCCATGGGATCTCCCATGCGGTCTGGGGAAATGGCGTGGTGATCACCTCCATGCATCCGGTGGCACTGACAACGATGGTTTCTTTTCCCAGGGCTTTTAACGCCAGCCTCATGGCCAGCACTTCTCCGCACCCCTGACAGGCCCGGTGCCCGGAACTCAAGGGTTCAAAAGACGGAATTGTTTTTGCGGTTATTTTTTTCATTTCGGTTTCCATCATGTCAGCCTCACATCCAAAAGGGTATAATTTCTCGGCTGGGCTTCCGGTGTCCGGGATCGGTTTACGATTTCATAAAAAGTCCGGCGATTGATTTCCCGACCGCCCAGGCCAGTGATAAAATCCAGAATATTCGGACGGATATCCCTGCTGTAAAACAGGCTTCGGATCTCCATGGCCACAGGACCTCCGGCGGCACCCGGGGAAAGGATTCGGTCCACCACGGCAATGGTCTGGGCATTGGACAAGGCATCAACAACCTCACTGCAGGGAAACGGGCGCCACATCCGGATACGAACCAGTCCCACGGAGATTCCCTGATCCCGCATTTCATCCACTGCGGTCCGGGCGGTTTCTCCAATGGCGCCCATGGTGACCAGAATGATCCGGGCATCTTCTGATCGATGGGTTTCCACTGCCCGGTATGAACGGCCGAAGCGGCCATTAAAATCAGACCAGATTTCCTCCATTACAGACTGTGCCTTGACCAGGGCGTTTTCCTGCTGCATTTTAATTTCCGTATACACATCCTGGGCACCAAAAGGACCGAAACTTCTGGGATCGTTGATATCCAGGGTTCTGAAAGGATCCATCGGGGGAAGGAACCCGGCGACATCCTCTTTGGAAAGAAGTGACACCGGCTCGATCATGTGAGACAGGGTAAATCCGTCCATATTCACCATGACCGGCAACAGGATCCGATGATCTTCGGCCAGCCGGAATGCCTGAAGCGTCAAATCAAATACCTCCTGGCCGTTTTCGGCAAACAGCTGCACCCAGCCGGTATCCCTTTGGGGCATGATATCTGAATGGTCTGCCCAGATGTTGATGGGTGCGGAGACTGCCCGGTTGGCAACCGCCATAACCAAGGGAAGGCGCATGCTGGATGCGGCAAACAGGATTTCGTGCATCAGGGCCAGGCCTTGGGAGGCCGTGGCCGTGAAGGTGCGGGCCCCTGCAGCGGCTGATCCCAGGCAGGCGCTGATGGCCGAATGTTCAGATTCCACAGGGATGTATTCCGCATCCAGTTCCCCGGAATTCACCATTTCAGCGAGATGTTCCACAATATGGGTCTGGGGGGTAATGGGGTATGCGGCAATCACATCCGCATCCGCCAGCCCGACGGCCTTGGCTGCGGCAATGGAGACTTCAATTCCAGTACGTTTACTCATCTTGACTCCTCCTCCATGGACAGTGCCCCTTTCGGGCAGGATTCAACACAGATGCCGCATCCCTTGCAGTACCGGGCGTCCCATACATAACCGCCTTCGGCAGCGGGGCGGAAGGCGGTATCCGGACACAGAATCCAGCAGATGCCGCATTCCACACATGTGTCCCTGTCCATCACCGGTCTGCCCGAAGTCCGCCAGTTTCCGGTGTGAAATTCTTTGCAGCTTCCGGACGGGTGTACATCCCCCCCGATCTCGACATCACCGAAAGGATAAAGGGCTTCCCCGCGAATGACAGTTTCCCATGCGGGTTCGGGCGGCTTTTTCCCGGCAGCATCTTTTTTTTCAGCGGGGAACACCCGTGTGGTCTCAAAAGCCGATTTCATGGCGGCGATATTTTTTGTGCCAAGCGGGCAAAACGTTTTTCCACCGGGGAAATCAGGGATGCCATGGAAACAACCCCGCTTGCCTGGACCAGTGCCCCGATGATCGCGGTATTGGTGATGGGAACCCCCAGGGTTTGCATGGCGATTCTGCCGGCGTCCACGACGGCTACTTGGTAGTCTTTTGACAATTCTTTCAAGGCGGGGTCGTTTATGTCCGGAGCGTTGATAATAACCATGCCTCCACGGGTAAGTCCCTCGGTGACGTTTACCATCCCCAGCAGCGTAGGATCCAGGACCACGACCACATCCGGGAAATCTATTCTTTCCCTTAAGAAGATGGGGTCGTCAGATACCCTTAAAAAAGCCGTCACCGGAGCCCCTCTGCGTTCAGGGCCGAAATTGGGAAATCCCTGGGCGTATTTGCCTGAAGCAACAGCGGCCTGAGCGACCAGTTCTGCAGCGGTAACGGCACCTTGACCGCCACGGCCGTGAAATCTGACTTCAATCATGGCTTCCTCCTTTTTTAAGCGCTGAACACTTTTTTCACGGCCCGTTCCATCTGCTTCATGCGGGTATCAAGATCTCCTGTATATCCCATGGCTATCCTGAGAAGTCCGGGTGACAATCCCATTTTCTGTTGATCTTCCATCTTGATTTCAGACGATGTGGAGGAACCGGAACAGCTGATCAGGGTATCAAAATAGCCCAGGGAAACGGCGATCATACCAAAAGACTCTTCGTTCTGAAGGATGTCCATGAGTGCTTCCGCCTTTTCCCTGGTCCCGCAGTCCAGGGTCAGGATTCCGCCTAGACCGTATCCTTTATTGGCCAGTTCAGAGGCCTTTTCATATTGGAGATGATCTGGCAGTCCGGGATAGGTAACCCGGATCCCCATTTCTTTGAGCATTTCGGCCATGGCGGCCCCTCTTCTGCTGTGTTCGCGCATCCTGATGGGGAGATGAGGAATCCGCTGCAGCACATCAAAGGCCACCCGGGGGTCCATGGTCGGCCCGAGCAGCATGATCCTGCCCGTGTGCAGATCCATCAATTCATGAATAAACGATTTGTCCGCGCAGACAGCGCCTGCAATCAGATCACTTGCCCCATTGATATATTTGGTCAACGAATAGACGACGACATCGGCACCTAAAATTCCGGGACTGAAAATCAGTGGGGAAAAGGTGTTGTCTACGACCAGTTTGCTGCCTCGTTTTCGGGCAATTTTGGCAAGGGCGGGGATATCTGCAATCTTAAGGGTCGGGTTCCCCATGGTTTCCGTAAAGATCACCTTAGTTTTTTCAGTGACGGCGGCCTTTACCGCTTCAATGTCGGTGATATCAACAAACGTCGTCCTGATATTCATCTGAGGAAGCAGGGATTCAAACAGGGCGTGGGTCCCGCCGTAAATACTCTCACTGGCCACGATGTGATCTCCGCTGTGACATATCTGGAGGGTGGCACAGGAGATGGCGGACATGCCGCTGGCTGTACAGACAGCTGCTTCCGTCCCTTCCATGGCCGCAAGGTATCGGGACAGGACATCGACGGTGGGATTGAAATGACGACTGTAAAGGAAACACCCGCCCTGTTCGGGTCCTTTCAGTCCGTTGAAAATTTCCGGCATTGTCCCCGGATGCATGACGGTAAATGTGGCGGATCTTGAAATGGATGGCACAACACCGCCGTGCTCTCCAAATTCTCTGCGGGCATTGAGCAATGCCCGTTCGGGGTTGTAAGTGTCCATTATAACCTCCATTATTGATATGACCAAATGTGAAATAATTCAAAACAGTCTGTTCAAAAATATCAATTATCCAATGAAATGTCCTTGCTTTTATCTCCGGAATAAAGCTAATAATTGGAAGATTCTTTTAAAATTTATCAAAATGGAGGGATATTTTGCCTGAAGACACACGCTTTGATCAGACAGACCGGGCCATGCTTGATTTGCTGCAAAAAGAGGGACGGGTATCCAATGTGACACTGGCAGGCAGGCTCAATTTGAGTGAAAGCCCCTGCTGGCGACGTCAGAAACGTCTGGAAGAAAACGGGTTCATCAAAGGATACCATGCCCATCTGGACCGCAGACGGTTGGGGTTTGGCGTGATCGCATTTGTTGAGATCAGCTTTTCGATACACAGTGACGACTCTCTGATAGATTTTGAACAGGCGGTTCAGGATATTCCTGAAGTTCTTTTCTGCCATAATATTTCAGGGGAGTCGGATTATTTGCTTGAAATTGTTTCCAGCAGCCTGGAATCTTATGAAAAATTATCGAGAAACGTAATTCGGAGACTACCCGGTGTGACGTCAATTAAAACAAGCTTTTCATTAAAAGAAATAAAGAATTCAACCCAGTTGCCCATCGCTGACATTCAAAGGAGTCCTCAGCCATGAAAGCAGACCCGAATGCACCCAGCAGCGGTTTGGTACAGTGGGTCAGATAGGTGAACAGCATATCCAGGTGTGCGGTGCCGACCGGGATGTCCTGCGGCTGGACCATGAGCCATCCCCCCATGTTCAACTGGCCGGAGGTCTCCACCAGGGCACAGCAGGTTGAAAAATCTGACAAATGGGCCGGACGTCGTCCTTTTTCAGGATCAGCAATATTGGGGGCACCGGCTGTGGGCAGTAATACCGGGTCTTTTCCTCCCACAAGGATTTTTTTCAGGATTTCTGGCCTGGATTTCAAAACTTGCCGGAACAGTTTTCAACGCATCCCAGACCTGTTTTTCTGATATGAGCACCCGCCCGTTCTGGTGATCGAATCCATGGGCGTTAAATATTTTCAGCGCATCCGGATGATTGAAGCAGACCCCGGTGCGCTGTAAAATCTGCATGGATACGTCGTGGAGGATCTGGATGTCGGATAATGTAGCACCCTGCATCCGGTCAAGTGAAAAAAAAGCGTTTCCATCTACGACACATCCTTTCTAAAGTCTCAACGAGAGCGGCCCCTGAAAGGGTAATTGGGGTCAACCCTTTTTTTCAGGGATATTCATCGGATGATGAACAATAATGTCCATGAACTGGAAAAGAAGTTCAGACACATGACTGGATGCGGTTACCGGGTCTTTTTTTTCTATGGATCGAATGATTTTAACCCAGTATTCATATGCTAGACGGATTTCTGCATCTTCGCCGGGTAGCCCTTTTAAAGCATAGTTGCACAAGTTGTCCACAATGGGTGTCAGAACGGCATCATAGATCTGGTTATCGGCAATACCCAGAAATCTTCGCCGAAGATCCTGCTCAATGTCCACAAGGGCCATCCATCCGGCATTGCCTTTGTCAAGACAATTTTCCAGTCTTTTGAGGTATTGTTTGATGGTCCGGATCTGTTCTTTATCGGCTTTTTGAGCCACAATGCCGGTCAGTCCCGCTTCTACGGGAACTCTGAATTCGTATAGTTCCCGGGTGGTAAACACCATCCGTTGCATCAGGGTTTCCAGGCTGCTGATCATGGGCTTTGTGGATGTTTCACAGACAAAAAAGCCGCCTTTGGACCCTTTCCGCACTTCCAGAAATCCTTTCTGCTTCAGGATTGCCAGACTTTCACGAATGGTGCCCAGGCTGGCGCTCAGGATCTGCTGCAGTTCTCTGGTACTGGGCAGCCGGTCCCCGGGCCGGTATTCGCCGCTGATGATGGCTTCTTCAATCTGCTGGCTCACATCCTGAACCAGGCTTTTGTTTTTTGCTTTTTTCAATATGGTCATGTTCAAATCCATCTAAATGTATTATTGATATAATCATTAAATATAAGATTAATACAAGATAACAATACCGGATTATCTTTGAATCCATTGAAAGATCGTTATGAAATATGCTCATGAACAGAAGGAATGATTTTGTGCGGATGTGGAAGGGAGCAAAAAAAGTTGCTGGTTGGTTTCGGTTTTTAAAATCCATTGTCCCAGACTTTCCGGGGGAAAATTTTTCCGGGATTCAGGATCCCTTGGGGATCCAGCATTTTTTTGATCTGCAGCGCCAGGTCCCGGGTGGCATCATCCAGGTTGACGTCCAGGTATTCTTTTTTGGCCATGCCGATGCCGTGTTCAGCGGCAATCCGCCCGCCCAGGGATTTTGTCAGGGAAAATATTTGTTGAGTGACTTCTTCTGCCCGTTTTGAGGACAAAGGACCTGCCGCTTCTGAGACACTGAGATGGATGTTGCCGTCGGCAAAATGTCCGAAAGACAAAATCCGTAAGTTTTGTTCCCGTCCCAGGGCCGTCAGTTTTTCCAGCATCTCAGGAATGGATGCCGGCGGCACGGCAATGTCCTCTTCCAGCCAGTGCGGGCACAGGCCTGCCAGAGCCCCGTGGATGCTGCGGCGGATTTCCCAGAACTGTTCCCGCTCAGCTGGATTTCGGGCGGAATGAACACCGGTAGCCTTGCATTGACCGCATATCTGCCGGACGGTTGCCACCTCCTTTGCCACGGCATCAGAATCCCCGTCCAGTTCGATGAGCAGCATGGCCCCGGCCCCGGTGTCTGGAGATATCAACGATGTCACAGGGTTTGATAGGCCGGTTTTTCTGACCGCCTCCAGGCAGAAGCTGTCGATGAATTCCAGGGTGCAGGGCGTCACCCCGGTTTTGAGCAGCATGGGCACCACCTTGCCGGCGGCCCGGATGTCCGGAAAACTCACGGCCAAAGTCTGGAGGGTTTCAGGCAGGGGTATCAGCCGGACAATGGCTTTGGTGATAATGCCCAGAGTGCCTTCCGATCCCGCAAACAGTTCGGTCATGGAATATCCCACCACATCTTTGAGGCATTTGGATCCCAGCGTGACCAACCGTCCGTCCGGAAGCACCACCTCCAAGCCCAGGATATACCGCTTGGTGACCCCGTATTTGGCGGCCCGCATGCCTCCGGCGTTTTCCGCAATATTGCCGCCGATGGTGGAAAACCCGGCACTGGCCGGATCCGGCGGATAAAACAGTCCTTTTTTTTCCACGGCTTTCTGGAGAGTGCCCGTGATTACACCGGTTTCCACGATGGCGCACAGGTTGTCGGTATCGATCTCCAGGATCCGGTTCATCCGTTCCAGCACCAGGACAATGCCGCCCATGGCAGGCACGGCCCCGCCGGTGAGGCCGGATCCAGCACCTCTGGGCACCACAGCAATCCTTTGGATCGCGGCATACTGCATCACGCTGCAGACATCTTTCGGGGTATGGGCGAACACCACGGCCAGGGGCACGGCCTGGTCCGCCCCGGCATCAAAGGCATAAGTCCACCGGTCTTCCAGGTCGAACAGGCACTGGCCCGGTCCCAGCAGCGCCGTGAGATCCTTCTGCATCTGTTTCGATGCCTTTGAATCGTTTGAAAAAGGGTTCATGTCTCCTTGGGAACGTCACTTGGAAAATAGCAGGGCAGATTCAGCCGCCTATTTGTTTTGACCGAAATTTTTTCCATATTGATTCCGAGTATATTTTAAAATCAAATAATTACAATAGAATTAAAAAAGATCCGTGGATTGGAGGCCGTCTGGCACCAAAAAACCGGCGAGTTCCAAACCTCAAAAACCGGGTGGCTGAAAAGATCGAAGAAGTTGTTCTGAAATTATCCGAGGAAAACCCTGAATTTTTAGAGGTGGGTGGTGAACACTATAATAATAGCGTTCAACTTTGAATCCATCGGTTTTGGGAGCAGATGTATAGACAAAGTCCTTACCATAGCAACATGGGCATCCTCTTCTTTTTGTGTCCAATATCGTTTGATCAAACGACTGGATTTTTAATTACAAAATCCTCTGTTCGTGACAAATGAGGTAATTCTTTTTTGAGCTGATGGCATCATGGTCAATATAATGGTTTTCGGAATTATAGAAGAATAGTTATTGAAGAGGCCCTGACATATGCCATGTACTGCGACAAAAAGACAGTTGATGCGGGCAAGATATTAAAAATCAAAACCAATGGGAATTTATCTTCCGATTAACAGTTTCAGTGAAACGGAGTCAGGATATCCCGGGGAGGAAACTTGACAAGGGATAGCCGGAAACAGGTGACATTGAATAATGCGCCGGGGGGAGCAGGAGAGATCTTGCTTCCCCTCTTCCGTATTGTTCAAGTTTTCCAGCCCATGCCTTAAAAAACCCACTTCGCATCCTCATGAATTGCTTTTTCCTGAAAAAAAGCATCATTGACTGGTCAACATATTTTTGTAAAAAATTTGAAGATGAATATGTGTTTTTTGAGACTAAATCAGGTTTAGGAGGCTGATTCGGTCAGAATCTCGGAATCAATCTCAGATAGCAGAAAATTCAAATCGACACCAGGAAGCCATTGAAACATCCTGAAAGATGGTCTGGAAAAACAAGAAACTATGAGTCTGACATAGAGGTTGTCTTGAAAAAAATCAAACGGTTGAAAGCTTAGAATATTGTTTATAAGGATGCCGCATGTATAGT
>LQAE01000098.1_pt1 | contig 40109 bp, 36 predicted proteins | sample 1535771 | NCBI WGS metagenome assembly LQAE01 (sample SAMN04331582, study PRJNA305678) | bioreactor metagenome | isolation source: bioreactor_1 inoculated with Wadden Sea sediment 1st replicate of a... | place: Germany:Bremen
AGTCCTACAAACAGCTGCGCCATAACAACAGCTATTAGAGTGAATGGAATCTGTATACCGAACGGTTCTAAAACTATGCCCATCCACCCTCGTCTTCCAAACGTCATGAGCAGGAGTAGACCTGCTACAGCAGGGGGAAGTACAAGAGGCAAATCGAGTAAAACATTAAAAAAACTCTTCCCTTTAAATACAACCCTAGCATAAGCATATGCCGCAGGCGTTCCGATTAATATGGTAATGAGCATCATAATGAGCGTTGATTTAAGACTTACGCTCACAGCACTTAAAAGCACAGTATTTCCTATGAGCTGGTTTCCAGACGTGTCTGTAAGAACCAAACTAAGAAGTGGCATTGCTATAAATGTAATACATGCTATATAAAAAACCAGTGTTGTGCGCTTAACGTTCATGAATGAAATCGCCACTCTTTCCACCAGTTTTTTTTGCTAAATGTATATCTCCAATAACCATTCTCTTGTCTGTAGCCTTGCACATATCGTATATAGTTAAGGCCGCTGTTGAAGCAGCTGTCAATGCTTCCATTTCAACACCTGTCTTACCTGTCGTTTTCACTAGTGCTATAATTTGAACTCGGTTTTTTATCAGTTCAAAATCTATTGTACATTTTGACAACATCAAAGGATGACACATGGGGATTAAATCCCAAGTTTTCTTAGCTGCCATTATACCAGCTACGCGTGCAACGCCAAGTACATCCCCCTTACCTATTTCACCTTGTTTAATTGCATTAAATGTGCTTTCTGACATAGTTATAGACGCCTTTGCAATAGCGGTTCTAACTGTATTTTTCTTGTCTGAAACATCTACCATTACAGCATTTCCAGCGTCATCAAAGTGTGTAAATTGACCAGACATCTATGACCTCCTATAAATTATGACATTAACTCTGTCGCCGTCTTCAAGTCCATTGTTTCCAGCTTCTATGTCTATAAGACAATTGGCTCCTAATGTTGATTTTACTGTGCCAGAAGCAATTTTTTCATTACTTAAAATCACGTTTCCATGACTGTACTTTGCCTTTATAAATCTTCTAGTAGGACTTTTTTTTACTATATCCACCTACAACGACTGCCGTTCTTCTTTCAAACTCCAGTTCTTGACAGTCTAACAGGGTCGACAGCATGTCTGCGAACAATAATTCAAAGGTTACAGCTGCAGCCGTTGGATTACCAGACAAACTAAGAAGCAGTTTCCCTTTGTAAAGACTTGCCAAAACTGGTGTTCCCGGCTTCAAATTAACTTTCCAAAAAAGTACTTCTGCATTAAGCAGATCAACGACTTCGTGCATAATATCTTTTATTCCGACTGACACCGCACCAGTTGTAACTAGAACATCAATTTCGTCAATGTTTTGTTTTATTTCATTAACTGTCAAAGGGGTGTTATCTCCATGAGCTTGTAGAATGACTGGTTCACACCCTAATTCTTGAAGACGAGCTACCAACATAAAAAGATTGCTATTGTATATTTTCCCTGGTTTAAGTGTTTCTCCAGGAGACATTAGCTCATCACCTGTTGAAAGCACTCCGACCCTTAGTCTTTTTTTAACTTGAATCGTACCTCTTCCTGTACTTGATATTATACCAATATGTTCAGGAGAAAGTATTGAGCCTTTTTCTACAAGAAGTTGACCAGATGTATAGTCCTCTCCAATGTAACAATAATTTTGATATGACTTTAATGGCTTTCTAACTTCTACAATAGTCTCTCCATAATCTGTATCCTCTTGACGAATAACCGCATCACAATCCGCAGGGATTGGTGCACCCGTCATTATTCTAACAGCTTGACCCGCACTGACTTTGATCCTTCCTGCATCACCAGCAAAAACCTTACCAATAACATTTAAACACACTGGTGACGACTCACTTGCCCCTGTTGTGTCTTTTGAATGTAATGCGTATCCATCCAGAGGAGACCTTGGAAACGGTGGTTGATCTATTTCGGAGTAAATATTCTCAGAAAGGATACGCCCTGCTGCGTCTAGAAGATGGACACCCTCACATTTACAATCAGTTTTGATCTTTTTCATTATTTCTTTTTTAGCGTCTTCAAGAGAAAGCATTGTACGATATGATTTCTTATGCATCAATAAGTCAAACCCTTCTATACAAATTTAGCCCCCTACAATAGCAGTAGGAGGCAAGTTTTCATAATGTTATCTCTATCATACCATTACAGCTCATACCATAAAGTATTTATAACATTGATTTAAGTTTTTTAAAGGTGTTCAAATTTCGTGTTGTTGCAATGACTTTGCCTTTCTTTTCAATGAAGTTATTGTTTAACTTAGACTTGCCATACCCTGAAGGGACAAAGAGGTAAAGTATATTCTCACTTAACTCAATTCGATCATCAGGAGTTTTGACGAACTCCATCGATTCTAACAGTGTACTGACAGGCTCTGACTTCATTATTGTTATATACAGATTCTTTCCATTTTCAGATTCGAATGGAAAGCCATCCAGAGTTTCAAAAAGTTCCTTTGAGGTCATAACAAGCACATGAATATCTAGGTCAAAATTAGATTTTACAAGTTTTTCTATATTTTCAGAAATTGCAGTAATAGAATCTCCCACTTCATTTATGGAGTCAAATATTATATTTCCAGTATTTAAGTAATGTTTAACATTTGTGTACCCTGAATTTTCAAAAACACTTACTAAGTCTTTCATACTTATTTTGTTTTTCCCACTGACATTTATACCTCTTAAAAATGCTATATACATAGGTTTCCTCCTAGCTCCAGTGATTTATACCCATTTTTAGGGCAAAATCAATCATTTTCGATAATCACATCCATAATTGGGTAAAAGAGTCATTAAATCGAATTGACTATATTAATTGAAGGAGACGAATATGAGCAGAACCCATCCATTAAGCAAAACAAGAAACATCGGCATCATGGCTCATATAGATGCAGGCAAAACAACAACTACAGAACGTATTCTTTACTACACTGGCCTTACCCATAAAATAGGAGAAGTCCATGAAGGGTCGACCGTCATGGATTGGATGGAGCAGGAGCAGGAACGGGGCATTACAATTACGTCTGCTGCAACAACTTGCCATTGGCATGATAATCGTATCAATATAATAGATACGCCTGGTCATGTCGATTTTACAGTTGAAGTAGAACGATCCCTTCGGATTCTAGACGGTGCAGTGGTTCTACTTGATGCAAAGGGTGGTGTTGAACCACAAACAGAAGCTGTATGGAGACAAGCGAATCACTACCATGTTCCAAGGATCACTTTTATTAATAAAATGGATATTGTAGGCGCTGATTTTGAAAGATCTGTGTCCATGATAAAAACCAGATTAAAAGCCACACCACTTCCAATTCAGATCCCTATGGGAGCAGAAAATGATTTTGAAGGTGTACTCTCCCTTATTGATATGAAAGCCATTTATAACACTGGAAAATCTGGAGAGACTATTGAAATAAAAGATATTCCTGAGGCTTGGAAAAGCACAGCATTAGATGGTAAAAATCATTTAATAGAAACTTTGGTTGAGTTTGATGATGACCTCATGATGAAGTACCTAGAAGGTGAGGAAATAACAGAGCAAGAACTTATTTCTGTGATTCGAGATAAAACGCTTTCAAACGATATTGTCCCTGTTTTATGTGGTGCTGCCTACAAAAACAAAGGGGTACAATCACTTCTTGACGCAATAATATCTTTTTTACCTTCACCCTTAGACGTTCCTCCAATTATAGGTCATAAACCTTCTGGTGATGAAACAGAACGTCACGCCGACGATAAAGAACCTTTCTCAGCACTGGTTTTTAAGATCATGACAGATCCCTACGTTGGAAAACTTTCATATTTTAGAGTTTACTCTGGCACACTGCATTCAGGTGGAAATGTTCTTAATGCTACGAAAGGCAAAAAAGAACGCATCAGTCGAATTCTTCAAATGCACGCAGATAAACGACATGAAATTGATGCTGTCCACTCTGGTGATATTGTTGCTGTTATTGGCTTAAAACACACAACAACAGGTGACACCTTGAGCGCACAGAATGCTCCCATAATACTTGAGTCTATGGAATTTCCTATTCCTGTTATCTCTGTGGCTGTTGAACCTAAAACACCAGGGGACCAAGATAAACTTTTAAGTTCCCTTGAAAAACTTGCTGAAGAAGATCCCACATTTAAAACTTTCACACACCCTGAAACAGGTCAAACTATTATTTCTGGTATGGGTGAACTCCACTTAGAAATAATACTTGATAGAATGATGAAAGAGCATCATGTGAAAGCCAACGTGGGTAAACCCCAAGTTTCTTATAAGGAAACCTTATCTAAAGCTGTTGATATTGAGTACAAGGTTTCTAAAGAGAATATCGGAATAGATATGTTTGCCCATGTTAAAGTTAAGGTTAGTCCAAATAAACGTGGAGAAGGTCATACTTTTACAAACACTTTAAAACGTAATCTTATTCCAAAACAATTTGTTGATTCTGCCATGGACGGTTTCAAACAAGCTCTTGAGTCAGGTATTATTGGCGGATATGAAGTCGTTGATGTAAACGTAGAGTTTTATGGTGGGTCTTATAGTGACGAGGACTCAACTGAGGTAGCTTTTTTAACAGCAGCTTCCATGGCAGTTAAAGAAGCTCTTGACCAGGGGCAATCCATTTTACTTGAACCAATATTCAAAGTTGAGGTTACCGTTCCAGAAGCATATGTTGGTGATATTGTCAGTGATATCAATGCTCGAAAAGGCGTCTTAGAAGGTATGGAACTCATATCTGATGGACAGCTTATAAGAGCCATGATTCCTTTATCGAGGCTTTTCGGATACGCTACTGACTTAAGATCTAAATCGCAAGGGCGAGCCCATTACTCTATGATCTTTAATCATTTCAAAAAAGTACAAGATTAATTAAAAAGTAGGTAAGTCAGACCATATGTTCTAACTTACCTACTTTAAACTTAGTCCTATTTGCTACTTTTGATTCGTAAGCGCATCGAATATTAGCGGATATAGCAAGTTGTACATTCTCTCATGCTGAGAAGATAAAACATCGTCTTTTGAAAAGATTATATCTGCTATAAGTAGTCCATTTATAACTCTGCTGAAAAAAAGATTTTGCTTTCTATTCTCATCAGTTAGCTCCCAGCCAACACGTTTAGAGATCATCTTTAGTGTTTCATTTTCAAACCTATAAAACACTTCTTCCAAACTTGGATCATTAAGCATTTCCATCAAAAACATAAGATACAATGGTTTTTCTCGTCGTTTACCCAGTACTTTCATTACAGAACTTCTTGTTAATATTTCTGCAAGTTCCACAAGAGTTTCTTCTCCTGTAATTGGTAAACTTCCATCAATAAAATGAACATTTTTTTTTAGCCATAACATCTAATAGAATTTCTCTAGTACTTTTATAGTAATAGTAAAACCCACCTTTAGACAGTGACGTTCTTCTAATGATGTCTTCCATTGTGGTTTGCTTAAATCCTTTTTCTAAAAACACATCTGTTGCTGCATCGAGAATTTCTTGTGTACGTTCCTCTCGTGTTTTCTTAACTCGCTGACCCATGGTGCCTCCTGATGACTTTTCTTATGAAGCTTTACTCTCTTCTAGTATCTCACGCTCAAAGGTCCTTAGCAAATTGAACTCCTTTCTCATAACAATTATCATCCAAATTGCAACAACTATATCAATTATTGTTGCTCCATAATAAACCCACTGCACACCCAAAAGTCTAGGTAAAATTAACATGACTGGCACATAAAATATAAGTTGTCTGCCAATACCCATCATAGCAGCGACTTTGCCTTTGTTGATTGCAGGGAAGAAAGTCATAGACATAAACACTGTTGGTAAGACAGGAAGAAGAACCATAAAAATTCTGAAATTCATTATATCTGTGGCCCGTAGTGCATCTACGTTTAGAATTAATCCCAGTACCGATGTTGGAGAAATCATTAGTATAAGCCAAAATGGAATAATCGTAATCATGGCTAAAAGTGCAAAAACTTTAAAACTTTCAATAACACGTTGGTACTGCTTTGCACCATAATTTATCCCGACAACTGGCTGAAGAGCACGCATAAAACCAAAGATAGGCGTCAATAGGAAAGTAAATAGCCTATAGGCCGCTCCATAGAATGCGATATCCATTGTTGAACCATATCTAGACAATGCATTCAACACAACCAGTCCCTGTACTAAACTCATAAAAGCCATTATGAAAGATGACATACCCATAGATAAAATAGATTTTTGGATGTCTTTGTCCACTGACAATTGGAAGGGTTTTGCTTCAAATGTGACACGACTACCTTTGAAATAAAGTAAACCGCTAATCGTATAAATTATCATTCCAATATTTGTTCCCCATGCAGCCCCTTTAACACCAAAACCTAAAATGGCAATAAACACGTAGTTTGCTACTATATTAATAATAAGTCCGCCAGCCATCATACTTGCTGCGGATTTCATTTTTCCTTCAGCACGTACTATCATGTTATAGGCGAGCCCAATAATCCAGAAGAACGATCCTATTACTGTCACCCTAAAGTATTCTAGACCATAAGGAGACGTGTTTACGTCACCACCCATCATTTTTACGAGAAATGGTGCAAGCATCCATGCAATACCTGTAAAAAGCAAAGCCGATGCAATTGACATATAGTTCACATTTCCGAGCAGTTTCCGCTGTGTGTCCTTGTCCCCTGCTCCAATTGCAATACTAAGTGCTGAACCAGCACCAACACCTATAAGTGAGCCAATTCCAAGTGTTACTTGTGATAGAGGGTATACAATTGAAACACCCGCTAGCGCTGTCTCTCCAATAAACTTCCCAACAAATATTGCATCAAAAACTGTATTTAGTCCGTATAACACCATGGCAATGACAGCAGGCCAAGACAGTTTAACTGCCACCTTCCATAAGTTTTCGTTCAGTATTTCATGTTTCTGTGTCTGTTGATTTGATGAATGCTCTGACATTCTTTCCATCCTCTCTAATGCATCTCTTCGTGTAGATTACCGACGCAAACGTCGGTTATGTTCGAAAAAGAACAAGTGAGAAAGATTCTCACTTGTTTCGTATGGCATTAGTATAACCACTGTTCCAATAAAAATCAATGGTCTTTTTTAAATTTTTAGCATTTAGTTAAGAGGTTCTGGCTTTGAAAAGTAATACCCTTGAATTTCATGACAGCCCATTTCTAGAAGTTTTTCGTATTGACCAAGTGTCTCTACCCCTTCTGCTACCACATTTAAGTTGTAGTCATGGGCAAGTTTCATAATCATTTCAAACATTATATCGATCTTATTGTTCGTTTCAATCTGTTCAACAAATGACTTGTCAATTTTCAATTCATCAATATCCAGTTTCACTAAATAATTCAACGAAGAATACCCTGAACCAAAGTCATCTAATGAAATCTTTAAACCAATGCGCCGAATTCTTTCGAATATGGCACGTACTTGGTCAAAATTTTCAATCATAACTTCTTCGGTGATTTCAAGAATAATATGGGTTGGGTCAATGTCACTTTCCTCAACCAGTCCATCTATAAACTCCACAAATCCCTTTGAAATGAGGTGTGACGGAGAAATATTCACAGAAACCTTAACATCCTCTCCGTACTTGTCACAAACGGATGAATAGTCTTTTATAACTCTTTCTATAATTATCCTTCCGAAGTCCACAGAATGATTCATATGTTCTAAAGTAGGGACAAAGATCAATGGACTCACCCGCCCCAAAGTTTCATCGTTCCACCTAGCAAGGGCTTCAACACTAACAACCGCTTTACTAAAAGCATTAACCTTTGCTTGATAAAACACTTCAAATTTTGACTCAAGAAGAGCATGCTCCAGCCTGTCACGTAAGAAACTATCTTCCTTTAGAATTTGTTCCAGTCTTTCGTCATAAGGAACAATAGAATGGGATTCTCTAGTCTTTGCATATGTAAGAGCAAGTTTAGCTTGATGAAAAGTCTCTTCTATGTTGTTAAAGGAATGATGTTTTTTATAGCTAATATTAAATTCAATTCTCTTAGTCACTTTAGGAACTGCAAAATGAGCGTTGAAGTAATCCTGATATTCATTTATTCTTTCCAGAAATTCTGTATCCGTCCAGCCATGTACCCATAGACCAAACTCATTCCCGCTTATCCGTGACAGAATCTCATCTTCCGCCTTCATTTGATTAAATCTATTGGCAATTTGTATAAGAACTTGATCTCCAATCTCGTCGTCATAAATTGAATTAATCACACCAAGATTACGCACATTGAATATTGCCAAATACCCTGTTTCTTTTCTTGTTACTTTTTCTTCAAGAGATTTTCTAAAAAGATACTGATTTGGAAGTCCTGTCAGTTGGTCATAATACGCAAGTGTATACGTTCTGTCGATACTATCCTGTAAGTCCTCAATATTCTCAAGCAAATACCCCCGAACTGAATACACCACTGTATGTAGAATAAACAAGTATAAAATAAACACAATAAACTGAATAAACCAAAGAATTACCCCATCCTTAACAGGTATATCTACTGGATTAAAATGAGAATAGTAATACAGCCACATAAAAACGACAATAGATACGCCTGCAACAAAAATGCTCTTTCGCCTAGAAAGAAAAAGAACAGCTACAACATTACTGATCATAATGAGTTGCAGAGCTGCACTGTCAAAGCCACCGTCCATAAACGACAATATACCAATTATAATTGGTACAAGAATGGTTATGAGTATCTTCACTTCAACATTTAACTCTTTCTTAAATAGAAATAGGAACATGAAAAGAAATCCTATAACAGTGTCATAAACTACAAAGCTTTTCGGTATAGGACTATAATATATAGCTATAGCTGATACCCAAGAAACAACAGCTGCAAATGGCAATATTCTGTCGAAGTTCTTCTCAATACGTTTTAAAATCATTGTGTTGTAGTCTTTTCTAATCATTTACATCCCTCATTTATGGATGCTGCCTATTATAAACTTTGTAATGAACCACTCTTATAAATATACCTTTTGTGAAATAGAATACTCTCAAATTCCATATTTTTATAAGTCTTATCATTAAATCCAATAAAGCCCGATCAATCCTATTGATTGATCGGGCTTCCATGAATACTGTGATTCTGCCTCATTAGGACTTATTTTTTTGTATATACAGTAAAAACATGCGGGTGCATATGTTCAATATTCTCTCTGCCTGCAAAAACTGATTCTACTTGCCATTCTTGTGAGATCTTTGGGAAGTAGACATTCGCCTCAAAGTCTTGAAAAATATGAGTTACATACAACTTATTAGCAAGTGGCATAAACTGTTCGTATATTGATCCACCTCCAATGACGAAAACTTCCTTGTCGTCTTCTGGATTCAGTTTACGTGCAAGCTCTATACTCTCTTCAATACTTCTAGCTATATAAGCCCCTTCGTGCTCAAACCCATTTTGTCTTGTGACAATAATATTATCCCTGTTTTTTAAAGGGCCACTGGGCAACGATAGAAACGTCTTTCTGCCCATGATCATAATATGACCTTTTGTTGTCTTCTTAAAGTACTCTAGGTCGGGTTTAATATGACACAAGAGCGCATTTGACAGACCAATTTCATTATGTAGGCCAATTGCAACAATAATATTAATATTCGTCATGTAGCCTCCTAGATTCCAAGGTCAAATTTCAACTGTGGTTTTAGTGGTTCGTAGTTTTCCATTTTGAAATCTTCGATTGTAAATTCAAAGAAATTCTTTTTATCCGTATTAAGAATCAGTTTTGGCTGAGGCAAGTTCGGATTTTCTTCAAATCGTTTAATAAGCTCATTTGCCTGATCAAAATGTCTGTCGTAGATATGTAGGTTGTGTGTGTAATGCGCAAATACACCACACTCTAGGTCACAATGTTTTGCAACCATCATCATGAGTCCCACATACTGAATTTTATTTATATGACCCGCAACAAGATAATCGTTAGACCTCTGTACCAGAGTCATGTCCAAATATCTTTTTACAGTGCCGTCTGACTCTGTTTTCTTTCTAACACTCCACATCGTCATAAAAGCACAAGGGTTAAGTCCCTCTGTTTGAGCAAAGTCATTTTCCTGCCATAAACTAATAACATGTCTACGACCATATGGCTGATTTATTATGCCTTCTAGTAGAGAATTCATTAAATCGTATTTTTTAACGGTTGCACCATAACGCATACCAATTGTTTTTCCTTCACCAACAGCCCACTCATCCCACCAGTGGATATTGTACTTTTCTTTTAGCATATCAAGTTCATTTGACTGATCTTGATAAATCCAGAAAATCTCTTTAATACCTGACTTCCAACCAATTCGTCTTAAATTAACGATTGGAAACTCACCCTTAGAAACATCATACTTTTCAAAGTTTTGCGTAACAAACTTTGTATGAGACGGTGTACCATCCTTGTAAACTGGTCTTACACTCCCATCATAATCATCACTGCCATTTTCCATAATATCAATAATGTTATCTATATACATTTTGTCTACTTTATTCATCATCTATTTCCCCCTTGAGGAAGTGGTATACTAACTTTTGCCTTTTTCCTCTTACTATTCTAAAGCATAACGCCCATAATTGGAATCGTACAATAAGATCAAAAGTCCGATGAACTGTTGAATTCATCGGACTTTACTTGACCATAAAATTTTTTATGTTTGAATCCATTCATACTCTTCCCACATTTGGTTAAGAATATTCTCTTTTTCAAGTTTATCTGCAAACAAAGTTTCAAGTTTTTTATGATCATTGGAATATATAATCATTTCCGCATCAATTTGTTCCATCTCTACTTCAACTTCCATGATTTTCTTCTCAAGTTTTTCAAGAGTCTTTTCTATTTTATCTTGACCTGACTTCCAACATTTAGTCGTAATAGACTCCGATGTTTTAAGTGGGTTAGGATCATTTTTCTTCTTTTGTTCCATTCCCTTTTCTAACTCAGGCTTATGTTCACGCTGTTTCTCATGTAGCTCTTGCCTGTATGATTTAAAATCACCATCATATGCAACAAGTTTGCCACTTTCAATGGCGAGGATTTTACTACACACCTTGTCAACAAATCGCCTGTCATGGGATATAAAGAAAATAGTCCCGTCAAACTCTTCAAGTGCTTCTTCTATGGTTTCAATTGATTCGAGGTCTAAATGATTGGTTGGTTCATCAAGAATAAGCAAGTTCACATCCTCGAATAAGAGCTTCGCCAACTTCAGTCTGATTCTCTCACCACCAGATAAACCACTCACTTTCGTATAAACTCTTTTGCCATAAAACATGAACTTTGCAAGATACTCTCGCCCTTTACCCTCTTCTATAACAACATCGTCTCTAAAACATTCAAGCGTTGTCATGTTCTCATCTTTAAAAGCAATTTCTTGAGGCAAGTAGGCGACTTTTGTACTGTCTCCAAGTTTAACAGTCCCATTGTCAGGAACCGATTCACCTAAAATCATCTTAACGAAGGTACTCTTTCCACAGCCATTTGACCCAAGTAGAGCAACACGTTCTCCATATCGAACAAGTAAATTGGCATTATTTAGAATGGTCTTCTCTTCAAATGACTTACTTAAATTATCAACCTTAATAACCTCATTGCCTGAACGTTCTTTCACACTTAAGTTTAATCTCATGTTTTGTCTTTTAAAGATTGGCTTCTTAATTCTAACCATTTTATCAAGTTTAATCTGTATGCTTGCAGCCCTTTGATAAAACTTATTGTTATCTGATTTCATAGCCCATTCTCGAAGCTCCCTGACTTGCTTCTCCATGGAATCTATTTGCTTTTGCTGTTCATTGTAATGATCTAGCTGTACTCTTAGTTTCTCATCCTTCAATATTTTGTATTTCGAATAATTCCCATTGTATACATACGTCGTCATATCTTCTATTTCGATTATTTTAGTTGTTACATTGTCTAGAAAAGCCCTATCATGAGATACAACCATGACGATCCCTTTGTATTTATTCAAGTAGCTTTCAAGCCATTCAATTGATTCTGTGTCCAAGTGGTTTGTTGGCTCATCAAGAAGCAATATGTCAGGTTGTTCTATCAACAGTTTTCCAAGTTCAACTGTGGTTTTTTCTCCACCACTTAGCTGATTATAAGACTGCATTAGAAATGCATTCGACAAACCAAGACCTGTACAAACCCTGCCAATTTTCTCCTTTACTTCATAGCCGCCAAGGCTTTCAAATCGCTCGCTGACCTTACTGTATCTGCTAAGCAGTTTTTCAAGCAAATCACTATTTACAGATGCCATTTCAACTTCAAGGTCTCTCATTTGTGATTCAAGTTCAAACACCTCTTCAAAAGCGCGATCAATAACATCTTTTACAGTCAACTTGTCCTCATAGCTTGGCAACTGATCTAAATAGGCAACAGAAGCCCCTCTTGGAGTGGAGATCCATCCATAGTCATACCCAGGACTCCATGATCCTGGAAATAACTTCAAAGGCTCTATTCCTGCAATCATTTTTAATATTGTACTTTTCCCACAGCCATTATTTCCAATAACGCCTACTCTGTCATTTTCATAAACAGCAAAATTTATATCTTTCAAAATGAGCGTTGTACCCATATGTTTCATAATTTGATTAAGTGATATTTCTAGCATTTTTTCCTCTTTCCTGTTTGTTCTCAGGAGTAAGGTAGCATGACGGCATATTCACATAAGAGTAGCACACTCAGCAGAACACCCAACAATCTGTGATTACTTAAACTGTGCTATTCTTTGCTTTCACGAAAAAAAACCATAGGAAAATCCAATTTCCCTACGGTCGGTATCTGTGAATTGCGTTGTACAAGTACAATATATTCACGAATATACAAGTAAGTTAATCGCTTCGCCTTCTATCTGCTAACCTTTATCATGAGAACGACAAACAAACCTATTTGAAATAGGGTGCTTTCTCTCGTCGTTAGTTAATAAAGTTATTGAGTTCTCGTCAATTATTAGCAGTTAGATGGTGTCATAAGAGCGATTCATCCTTTCTTGATCTAAGTTCTATTTATAGTAATTCACTAATAGTATAATGATTTAAAATCGTTTTGTAAATAGTAACGTTAAACTTTTTCTATTGTTTGTACTTCTTTATTTTGGGATCTGTCATTTCATCAAGCAAATCCCATAATTCTCGATTTCTACTTTCAAGCTCTTTGTTCTCTTTTTCAAGTTCGAAAAGCTTGTTTACATCTCTTCTTTCACGTTCTACTTTCATTGCCAAATTAACTCTCTCATCAATATTTACAAGTGGACCTCTATACTTCTTTGATACAAACCAAATAATATGAAACACCTGGTCAATAAAGACTCCAAAGATGGAGCATTCTCGATCTCTAATAACCACTTCTTCTATTATGTACTGCTCCTTATGGCTTTTGTTAAACTGAAAGCCATATTGCTCTAATAGTTTCACTTTTTGGCTACTATTTCTTAAATAGCCTTCCCGAATCAACTCATTTTTTGTTTTACCAGTGACCTCAGCCATTGCAATCATTATTTCTTGAAACCAATCCCCACGACTAATTGCATCTTCATTACTTTCTAGCTTAAAATCCCACAATTTGAATCCAAAACTAATTGGTGGTGTTGGTCTTCTAGCCATAAGCTTATCAATACTCTCAACATCTACCATTTGCATGAGGTCATCTGAAATAATAGCACGGGAGGTTTCCCAGGTTGAAATGCCTCTTCTAGATTCTATCCAGGCAATTTCATTTTTTGACAACCACTCAAGTTCATCAGAAGAATAATGGGAATAATGTTTATGTACAAACTCAAGCACGTTTTCTTCATCCACGCTGAAACCACTATAAGGAATCATCATTGGAATTTTGTTGAGTTCATACGCCCTAAAATGATGATGTAATTCAGGTATTGAAGGCCCATTAACCCATGCCTCTACCTCTTCAAAAAACAGTCTCCTATTTAACATAATCAGGGCCCAGGCTTGAGAATAATAACATAGCTTTTGAAGTTTTTGGAGTGGCATTGATTCTTTACCTAGATAATAAGAAGCTACATTCATACTGTCAATCATAATATCCCCTCCATTCATAGCTTGAAATAACTATAATCTATTTATCCCCTAGATTAAACCTAATAAACTCAGCTGCGCTTACCTTAGGATGGGTGTACGGGCTGATGCCAATCATATTCCCACCAAACGATACAGCATGCTCAGGACACCAATTCACGCAGGCAAAACATGTTAAACAGTTATCTCCCCAGCTAGGTCTTTTATTATTCATTTCTATATTTTGTGTAGGGCAAACTTTTGCACAGGTTTGACACCCGATACAGGCGCCAGATGCTTCAAACTTCATAGAATCAGCACCACTAACCACGAGCTCTTTGATAAATCCTAGAATCGGTGGCAGCATTTTTCGAAAATATTCGTTTCTAAGAAATTCTACTTTCGTTGTCGTCATAAGATCAAGTTTCACACGGTTATGAATCGCTTCAATCACCTGCTCTAACATATTAAGTGCCTCCGCGTTAATCCTTATAAGGTCTCGAACTGTTAACCGCGCTGAACCAACTCCATTATGTGGCATAAGTATCGAATATGAAGCATTGATTTTAAGACTAGACTTTAAATCTGTTTTTATGTTGTCCAGAAGGCCCAAGGTACCCACCCCGTAAGTAGATACAAGAAAAACATACGCCTTTTCATTTGCTTGAATCTTATTAATTAAATCTTTAACTGGTTGCGGTGGTTTGAAATCATATGTTGGGAATACAATCCCAATGTATTCATCATTATCAATTATGATTTCGTTCTCATATACATGCATTACATTCATGAGTCCAACATTTAAATCGTCTGCAATGTTTTTAGCAATAAAAAAAGAGTTTCCAGATCCACTAAAACAATATATAGCCATATTTTCCTCCTACTTTTGAGAATTCTAGAACCTTCCCCCGATCTCCTTTGCTTTGCTTGTAATTCGTGTTACCTGTTTATACCCAATTATTTTTATCAAGTTGACATTTGAATGTCTGCTACACATAAAAAAGGACAACAGATTTATTCTGCTGTCCTACTTAGTAATTTGGATTCTAAGTGCTCATTTCTAGTAATGTGGAACGATTCATGAATCCCACCATGTTTTAGATTCATTACTCGATTACAGCAATGATCTATAAGCTGGTCGTCATGGGTGACAATAATGACACAAAACAGTTTGTCGATTATGTTTTTTATGAGCAGACTCATTTGTTCCATACTTCTACGATCCAAGCCACTTGTTGGTTCATCAAAAATGAGTATTTCCTTACCTGCTACCAAAGAGCTGGCAATTGCCACACGTTGTTTTTCTCCCCCCGAAAGAGCCATAGGGTGTTTATCTCTTAGTTTTTCCAAACTTAACATTTTAAGAATTTCATCAATTTCAGATCTTTTTTCCTCTGGTACATTCAAACCAACTTCTTCAAAAACACTTTCAGCAAAAAGTTGGCTGTTAACATCCTGCATAACAACAAAACACTTGTCTTTCATCCGTTTGCTTTTAACAAGTTCTTCTTTGAAACGAATGGTTCCTTTGTGTTTCAACATGCCGCTAAGACACTGTATTAGTGTAGATTTTCCAGCCCCATTTTCACCTGTAATGGCAAGTATGTCACCTCTATCAATGCTGAGTTTTGGAATGTCCACAATTGTCTTGCGGCCTCTTTTAAATTTTAAATCATCTACTGTCAATTGACTCATTCCACTCATATTGAATAATCTAAGTGCGCTTTTCAAACTTTGGTAGTTTGGCTGACCTAAGCCCCATCATATTCATTGTCTCCGTTTCCAACCGTTCGAAGACTGATGCTTTGTAAGATCTTTCTACTTTGCCGTCCTTCATATAGACGTATCTGTCTGCTAAACCTTTTAGATAGTAAAGCTGGTGTTCAGAGATAACAACAGTTTTTCCACTATCCTTAAGCACCTTAATAATTTCTCTTAACCTGTCAATAGAGCTTTTGTCCAGATTGGCAGTCGGTTCATCCATGACATATATTTCTGGTGAAGACGCATGTATAGAAGCGCAGGCAATTCTTTGTTTCTCACCACCTGACAGATCAAAAATATTTCTATCAATTAATGTTTCCAAGCCAAACAGATCCGTTACTTCTTGAATGCGCTGATGTATTTTAGCTCTAGGATAGCCAATATTTTCACAACCAAAAGCCAACTCGCTGGTTGTATCTACATTAAAAAACTGAGTGCTCGGATTTTGAAACACAGAACCAACCAATTTCGATACATTATGGAGATCAGAAGCCCTCATGTTTTGATTTTTTACATATACCTGCCCACTTAGATTCCCTTCGTAAAAATGGGGAATCAAGCCATTTATAATCCTAAGTAACGTTGACTTACCGCACCCACTTCTTCCGCATATTACAACGCATTCACCACTTGAAATACTTAAGTTAACATCCTTCAAACCAGCTTTAACTTTTTCGATAGAATCATACTCAAAATTCACATTTTTTAAATGGATCATATGGCACCTCTTTGCAGTATTACCATACCAATCATTACAACAGCTGAAGTTGAAAGAATAACGTCTGAAAATCCAAATCTTACGGTTTGAAAACACGTCCTTTTCGCGTCAATGGCGAGTCCTCTTGAAAGTGATGCTGCTGTTAGCTCATTGGCAGTCTTAGCGCATGACATTAATAGTGGTACTAAAATATACTCAAGGGTTTCAAATGGGTGTATAAGCATGGACAACAGCCCAACTTTAATGCCTCTAAACCCCATAGCATTTTTTACATTTCGCCACTTCTCAGCAAGTGTCGGGAAAAATCTAAACATTACTGTGAATGGAATAATGAATGTTTCTGGAAACCTCATTTTTCTAAATGCAGCTATAAACTCGCTTACTGTTGTTGTTCGAATCAAATAAATGAAGCTTAATACAATGGGAATGTACAACCGGGTTATTCTCACCAAAGTTAATGCTAGGACACTCAAAACACCTAGCAACATTGGAACCACGTACAAGTCCCCTACAATGAGTACTGTGTATACGACTGCGAGTTTTATTGCAGTCATATATTGTCGATTATTCATAAAGAGTATTGTTAAAAGCGCCACAAAAGAAATCTCAAGTACCAAGTCTGGTCTACTGAACATAACCACATTGGATGTAACAAGAAGGAGAAACTTACTTCTAGGATCTACAGCCACTAAGGAATGTCTGCTTCTACCCGTTTCCTTCAATATCATTATACGATTCCCGCTTTTCTAAAATGCTTTCCAAGGGCTTTTTTTGTAAATGCATTTCCAATGATTCCACCCACTATTGCTAAAATAATTAATGGCAGAATCAACCATGGTGGTGTCATATCAGACAAAGTCTGTGCATACTGTGCTCCATAATACTCTGCACAAGTCTGGATAAATTTATCCTTCATAAATATTATGCTTAAGAAAGGCCCTACCGTAGAGCACGACATCGCCAGAAAACTTACTCTAATCCCCTTTTCACTAGTTCTGCCAAAAGCGCTTAAGAGCCATTCAGCAATCAATCCACAGAAAATTGAGTATGGTACAGCTATCCAATTTGTTGCAACAAACATAACCGACAACAGTATTGATAAAAGAAGCACTGCTCCTTTTTTGGGTACACGCATAACAAGCAGTGAATAAACAACTGCACAACCGATCCCCACTGGTAAAGGTACAATAAGATACAAAATAGGAACACTTCCAAACACTGTGACAATAACCATCATAGTGACAATGTACATAGCACTGAATATACCAATATTTATTAAGTCTTTTACTGTAAGTTTTTCAATCATATTGTCCCCTTATGATGCTTGTAGCTTCCATTTATTTGCCACTGATCTTCTATCCCATAGCTCTTTGTATAGACCGTTCTCAGCAATTAAGGAATCGTGATTCCCAATCTCAGTGATCTCACCTTTGTCTAACACAACTATTTGACTTGCATGTTTTATTGTTCTCAATTTATGAGCAATAACAATGAGTGTTTTATTTCTAATTAACTCAGTGATTGCCTGCTGAATATATTTCTCATTATCAGGATCAACACTTGCTGTAGCTTCATCTAAAAGGACAATCGGTGCGTCCTTCAAAATTGCTCGCGCTATAGATATACGTTGTTTTTCTCCACCTGATAGGGATGAACCACCTTCTTCAACAAGTGTGTCAAAGCCATTATCAAGAGATTGTATAAAGTCATAGCAGCGCGCCTTTTTGCATGCTTCAACAACTTCTTCTATTGTTGCATCTGGCTTTCCAAACTTAACGTTGTTGATTATGGTGTCCTCAAAGAGATATACATCTTGAAACACCATACTGATATTGCGTAGAAGACTGTCGCTTGTCATTTCCTTGACATCTACACCACCTACACGAATTTGACCTTTTTGAATATCCCAAAACCGTGCTATTAAATTGGTTACTGTCGTTTTACCACAACCCGATTTTCCCACTAGTGCTGTCATACTGTTCTCTTTGACTTCGAAACTAACATTTTTCAGAACATTTTCCTCTTCATATGCAAATGTCACGTTGTCAAAGCTTACATCGAAGTTTTCGAGCTGAATATCCGTACCATCTGCATCAATAATTTCCTCTTTCATTACCGCATCATATCTATCAAGACCAGCTTCCATAATCCGTGCAAGGGCTCCTACAGATCCTAGAACTTGATACGGCGAGAAAAATTGAAGTACATAGATCATAATAATTAAACCAAAGGTGTAGTCAATTTGGCCTCGAATCAATAACCATGAAACCATCATTAAAATTCCGCCTATACCAATTGCAAAACTACCTTGGAACTTGATAATGGCAGCGGCAAAGGTCTCTTCGAAATCGATTGCTGCATCTCTGGTTTTTTTGAAACTGTCATCTACCTTCTTCATCTGCTTGCCCTTAAGATTAAAGGCTTTTATGACTCCAATACCTTTGACAAACTCAATTACAGATCCAACAAGTTCTCCCATCTGATCTTGACGAATTTTGGAGTGTTTTTTAGAAACGTTGTCCATATTCTTTAAGGCTATATTTGCAAGAATGATGGTACCAACTGCAACTATGCCCATTCGCCAATCAAAAACTGTCATCATAATGCAGCCTAACCCCATATGGACGTACGCATTTACAATCTTAGTTATTGTCTGCATGCCATACATTTCAACAAAGGTTATGTCTGTTGTCACAATCGATGTCACGTCTCCTATTGAACCACTTGAAAAGAATCCCATAGGTAGTCTTTTCAGATGATCACCTATTTCCATTCTTTCATCTGCCATGATTTCATAACCAGCACCACTCTGGAAACCATCAATAAGCCTTCTTAACAGTGCCCTAAAGACTACACTGATAACCATAAGTAGACCTATGAGTTTGACTGTTTCCATGTTCATCGTGTCATTTACAACGCTATAAACACTGAACATGACTAGCATTTCAGGCCCTATAGTAAAAACACCTTCAAAAAACGCCAGTCCTATTGCCAGTTTGAGTTTCCACTTTTTGTCCTTAGACAGCTGAATGATTCGTTTGACTATATTCCACATCATTAATCTCCTTCACGCTCAGATCCCACTGTGTAGATTCAATGTACGCATCCCATAATTGTTTGTAATCCTTCGACTGCTCAAGTAAGGCACCGTGTGTTCCTTTTGCGCTAAGCTTCCCCTTGTTCATGACGATTATTTGATTCGCTTGTACAATAGTAGAAAGATGATGCGCAATTACAATCAGTGTTTTTCCAACAACAAGCTTATTGATTGCCTCTTGAATTTTGTCCTCATTCTCAGCGTCAGTTGATGAAGTTGCTTCGTCAAGTACGATGACAGGCGCGTTTTTAAGGACTGCTCTTGCAATCGTGATCCGTTGTTTTTCGCCACCAGAGAGTTTATCACCGCTATTTCCAGGCATTGTGTAGTATCCATTACTTAGTTCCGTAATAAATGAATGACACTCTGCCGCTTTAGCAGCTTCCATAACTTCCTCATCCGTTGCTCCTGGTTTACCCAGACGAATATTTTCAATGATTGGTATGTTGAAAAGGAAAGTGTCTTGTGATACAAAACTAACAATTTCCATTAACTTGTCCATCGACATATCACGAATATCAACACCGCCAATGTTAATTGAGCCTTCATCAATGTCCCAGTAGTGTACTAGAAGCCTAGCAAGTGTACTCTTACCGCTGCCCGACTCTCCGACAATAGCTGTCACTTCACCTGCTTTGGCTTCAAAATTAACTTGATCTACAACTTTAATTTCGTCGTATGCAAAAGAAACATTACTAAAGTTCACATTGTAATTGTCAGGTGAAAGTCCCTTGTCCTCAGCCATTAATTCTCGACCTTCGAATGTTTTCTCAAGTTCTTCAAATTTATAGGACAGGTTTGGAATCGCTGGTATAAACTCAACAAGCTTCACTAAAGGCATGCCAATACTCATTGTTAATAATAATGAGAATATTAGTGTGCTAAATGTTAATGATCCATTTATGTAGAAAATAAGACCAACTGGAAGCAGCAGTAGAATTGTACAAGGTAAAACCGCAGAATACATGGCCATAAATGTCCATGAAGCTTTAAACCATTCCAAAGTAAAATCTTTATAGTTGTTTATATTCTTTACATATTTTTCGAATGACCCAGTTGTTCTATTGAAAATCTTAATAACTTCCATTCCTGAAATGTATTCAACAATCGTTTTGTTCATTTCTTTTTCCGACTCATAATAGAGCTTCATTTTCTCTACACCCGATACCATCATGATGATTATTGGTACAAGTCCAAATGGTATAGACCCCATGGCAAGTAGAGCCAGTCGCCAATCTATTACAAACAATGTCAGTAGAACCACCAGAGGACTTAATAAATATGGAACCCCTTCAGGGATCATATGAGCGAGTAATATCTCAATTTGCTCAATATCATCTACTAAGTTTATCTTGTACGCACCAACGCCCCGATCCTGAATATCCCCCATTGGAAGTTTCATCAGCTTTTCTGCAAAGGCTCTTCTAATCCCCATTAGAGTGTCATAAGCCATTTCATGTGATGCTGTCAGCCCTTTCCCAAGCAACCAGCTTTTTATGTAATGAGCGACACCTATTGCAGCTGTAAGTGTCATTACACTTTGCAACTGAATGTTATTACCTTCCATAAATAGTTCCAGCAGTCTGTGGAGCAATAGGTAAGGTATTACCCCAACCAAAACGCTCAAAAGTATTAGTATAAGTGCTTGGTACAACTTATTCTTATGCTCATCTGCATAAGAAAGCATTTTTATAAAAACCATTCATCATAAGCTCCTCTCTATAAATACCACTGGTTTTTATTGTACTCTAACATTTCATAATGTCAATAGAAATGATAATCATTTTCAATAGAAAATAAAAAAAGCACCCATTCCTCTAATAAATGGATGCTGAATTATACCTATCTGAATTTAGTTATTTAATATACCCTGCATACCTGATCGTACAAAAGTAGACATCTGAGTTATATACATGGTTAGGTCTTCCTCGCTAGGCTCATGCTTGATTACTTCTTCAATAAAATTGATATATAGCAAAGCACAGGCATGCATAAACATATGTGTTATATTGTTCTTAAAACTCGGCACATACCGTTCCACATGATTATAGAATCGAGCCGAATTTCTCTCGTAAGCTTCGGCTATATCATCTCTGAAATTAGCCTGACTTGATCCATCGGAGCAAAAGAGCAAGAGTTGCATTTCTTCTTTATGTGATGTGACGATCTCGACATGTTTAAAAAAGCTCTCTTTTGTGTGATCTTCTGAATAAAGCTCCATTACGATATCCTCACTGTCCATCTGAGTGTAATCATAGTCCAGTGCTTCGAAGAAATTATCAATTGCAGGTTGAACCAAAACGCTAAACAGCTCGTCCTTATTTTTGAAGTACACGTATATATTGCCCTTTGTAACCTTAGCCCTTGCGGCAATTTCTCTCAATGAAGCTTTCTGGAATCCAACACTAAGAAATTCCTCTTTTGCTGCTTCCAGAATTTTATTTTTCACTTCTAATTTTTTTACTTGAATTATTCTCACCTCTGAATTACGATTTCGACAGATTGACCAAATCCGTCAGTAATCTTAAATTAACTCAGAATGTGAAATCAGTCAAGTATATAGGCTATATTGTGGGGGTTGCATAAAAAAGAGACGTTCCATAAAAACGTCTCCTACCCTCACTTTTCATGTCTCATTCAGACTTTTCCTTTATAATTTCAAAATCAGTTATTGGACAACCAATCAGTTTCACAACCTTATCCCCTAATCGATAAGCTTCCTCCAAATTGTGTGTCACCATAATAACCGTTTTTTGATCTTGTTCAATCAGATTCTCAAGAAGCTTCATGAGCTGATCTTTCAGCTCAATATTAAGTCCTTGAAAGGGTTCGTCTAAAAGTAGGATGTCATGGGGCATTGAAAAGGCCCGCGCCAAAGAAACACGCTGTTTCATACCACCACTCAAAGTATTTGGATAACTATCTTTGAACTCGATTAATCCAACCTTTTCTAAGAATGCATCAACATGCTCATGAATTTCTGTTTCAAGCACATGACCTTCAAGAACATAATGTAGATTTCCCTTAACAGTTAACCAAGGGAGCAATCTACTTTCTTGAAAAACATAGGATACTCGCTTGTTTTCAAATCCGTCAAGCTGGCCTTCAAATGCGATATCAAGACCAGATAATATTTTTAGAAGTGTTGACTTGCCACAGCCAGAAGGACCCAGCAAACAAACAACTTCACCATCTTTAACCTGTAGAGAAAAATCTTTTATAACATCAAGTGATCCAAAGGATTTACTGATTTTGATTATTTCCATTAAATCACCTTGAACCTTTCATAAATATTGACTTTCTGAATTGCAAATTGTGCAGCTTTTTGAATAAGAACACTACATATTACAATTAAAATAGTCCAAGCAAATACATAATCATACTCTAAAAACACTTTGCCATTGTATAGCTGAAGACCAATTGAGTTATTTATTATACCAATGAGTTCTGCTGCTATAGTTGCCTTCCAGCAGATTCCAACACTTGTTAAGGTGCCTGCAAAAAGATAGGGCAACGTGCTCGGAATATATAACTTTACTATTTTCCGTTTCATTGGCACTCGGTATATGTTAGACATACTAACCAGCTCATCGCTGACCATTTTATACCCATGAAGAACATTGTTGTATATAATCGGGAAACATAATAGAATCCCACATATTACGGGAACTAGGGAATCGTTTTTAATATACATAAATAGAATAATAATAAACGAAACTACTGGTGTTGCCGTAATAAAATTAACCACAGGAATAAGTAACTTATAAACAAATTTGTTCACACCTGCTAAAATACCAAACACAACACCAAGTAAAATGCCAATTAATAAACTTAACAGCACTCTACTTAAACTGGACAAAATGATTGAATACGTGCCCACATCTGATAACAGCGACAATAACACCCTTCCAGTTTCAAGTGGTGAAGGGACTATGAAGTTGTCAGCAGCCGCTGAAACGAGCCACCATATTGCAATCCAAAAGAGAAGGATTAAAAATCCTTCTCCCAGTTTAATTCTCTTCATAGTAGAATGAGTCCTCCGGTAATTTACCGCCTACAGACTTTGGGTTAAACCCATGAAGGATTTCCAGGAATTTCTGAACCGATGGTTTTGCTTCCTGTGCATTTAAAAGTGTAATATTACAATTCGGAATAGCTTTTGTAGCTATAGCAGCTTTTGGAAGAATACCGAACTTCTCAATTAACATACCAGCCTCTTTAGGATTCGTGTTAACAAAGTCTACCGATACCTTATACTCTTGCATAAACGTTGCTATAAGCTCAGGATTAGCTTCTGCGAAAGCTTTATTCACAATAATTGCTCCCATTGGTAAAACTGATCCATCCGTTGCTTTCTCCCACTCAGTTGTTAAATCAAGAGCGATTCTTGACTTTTCACCACCTAGTAAAGTTGTTGTTACAAACGGTTGTGGCAACATAGATATTTTTGATTCACCAGATACCGTTTTTGCTGCTGCTTCTGAATGTTCAACAGCATATTCAACTGTTACTGAGTCTGTAAGACTGTTTTGCTCCAGAATATAGTTCAATACGTACTCAGGCGATGCACCTTTCCCAGATGCAAGAATTGTTTTACCGCTAAGATCTTCAAGACTCTGAACCTCTTCACCATTTTCCATTACAAATAGTACACCAAGCGTGTTAACACCTAATAGTTGAATCTTACCTTCTGTTTTTACATCTAGGACAGCCGCAAGATTGGATGGTACAGCCGCAATATCTACATTTCCTTTTACAATTTGACCAACTATCTGGTCTGGTGCACCTGCAACTTCAAAGTTGTAATCGATTGCGCTTGTTCCAGCTTCATCTGTTTCCATAAGCTGAATCATTCCCATACCAGTTGGGCCCTTAAGTGTTCCAATATTTAAAACTGGTTTCTCAGCAGGCTCTTCTGCCACTTCTTCTGTTGCTTCAGCCTCAGAGCTTTCCTCAGTTTCAACGCTTTCTACTGCTTCAGTCTGTGGTGCTTCTTCGACTGGTGTTGGCTCACTTGCACAACCACTCATAACAAGCAATGTTATAAGCATTAATGCAATAAGTCCTATTTTTCTTTTTAAGCTATTTTTCATGCTCTTCTCCTCCTAGTAGTATATGTCATTCCCAAAAATTATAGTTCAATCTGGAAATTAAGTCAACGATATCGATTCTCATTAAAGCACTACTTCGATTATACCCAATTCTTCACGCACTTTATCTATATCTATTTCATGTACAGTTAAGAGCGCACTACAAGTGATAAATGAAGCAGGCAGTTCGTCTTTTGTCCACTCAAGTTCAATGTCAAAATGGTCTTTATAGATATCAGATACTAGAAAGCCAAGTGCTTCTAGAGAGTATCGTAACTTTTCAGGCAAAACACATTCCGTCTCATCTTGTCTACTACACTTGGAACATCTTGTACATGATCCAGGTGGCAGGCTCACACTTGAAGGCATCAAACTTTCTGCTTTTAGTAGTTTCTCCTCTACTTTTGTCTTCACATGATCAAACACATACATTGAAAGCATGGCATTCCAATCAGCTTTTACATCTGGATTATTTATCTTGTAATTTGTAAAAACCCTTGATTTATACTCATTCATCATGAGTTCTGATTGGTGCTTCTTGATTTCGCTTGTATCTATACCTGTCATAATAACAGTGGCATAATTGTACTTTCCCAAATACCCAACTATATCGAAATTAAATTCAGGACAACTATGATTTCGCTTATAATTACTGCAGCTAGCGCAGTAGCCAGACACTTCTTCAAGTTTATGACATTTCATCAGCTCTACAAGTGTTATTTGTTTCATGGTTATTTCAGGTTTTAATCTCATTTTCACCTTACCCTGTTCCCAAATGTATTTGTTTTAGTATATTTTCAAACTCACCTCATATACATATTCTAACACTTCAGAAGGACATATGAACTAAAAAAACCTAAGCTATATATCGCTTAAGTCTTTTAAGTGGATTCATCTGGACATTAAATTGAACTTAAAAATAAGAACATATTTTTTTGCCATTTACATTTAAAATTTCGAAGGGCATACCATAAATCGACTCTAAAATATCTGGTTGCATTATCTCATCGACTGAACCCGAAGATGCAACAACACCATCTTTTATTAGAACTATATGATCTGAAAAAGCAGAAGCAAAGTTTATATCATGTATAACAATAATTATTGTCTTCTCTTTATCCACTGCAAGTTGTCTTAAAAGCTTTAACATATTCGAGGCATACTTTATGTCTAGATTGTTGAGGGGTTCATCAAGCAAAATGTACTCTGTATCTTGAGCATAAATAGAAGCAATATACGCCCTTTGACGCTGACCACCTGAAAGTTCATCTATATAGGACTCTCTAATTTCTTCAAGATCCATATACTCTATAGCTTCTTCAATTATGGATTTATCCTCTTTACTCAGCCTCCCTTTACTGTAGGGAAACCTGCCAAAACAAACTAAATCGTAAACTGTTATTCTAACACTTATATGTTCAGACTGTTTCATTATTGCAAGATGTTTAGCCAGATCATCATTTTTCCAGTCATTAAGATTCATTCCATTTATACGAACTTCTCCTCTGTCACTTGTTAGAGTTCTACTCATTACACCTAGCAGAGTACTCTTTCCCGAGCCATTTGGACCAATCATTGATATTACTTTTCCTTTAGGAAGATCTAATGAAATATCATTTACAGCAATTTTACCACCGTATTTCTTTGTTATGTTTTCTATTTGAATCATGCTTTATTCTCCTTCATCAACATATATATGAAATAACTCCCACCTACCATGCCGATCAATACACTGATAGGTAAGCCGAAATCAAATATATGCTCAACCATAAATTGACCTACGAATAAAACCATAGCTGATATGAGGCAAGTTCCTAGCATTAAATAACCATGCTGGTGATGATTCATATAGTTTTTTGCAATATTCACTGAAAAGAAACCTAAGAATGTAATTGGTCCCACTAGAGCCGTTGAGATTGAAACAAGAAGAAAAATCATAATCAACATCATCATGACTTCTTTATCATAGTCTAAGCCAAGATTTATACTATGATCCTTGCCTAGTGACATAACATCCATAACATGTCGTTTTCTGTATAAAACTGCACAGACCATACAAATAATGATTAAACTTACACCTATTAGTTCTGTTTGTACTATGCTAAAGCTTGCGAATAACTTGTCTAAAATAAGATTATACACGTCTGGACTAATCATTATTAAAAGCATTCCATTAACACTTGTGAAAAACGTGCCCATAACAACTCCTACAAGCACTATTAGAAATAATGATTTAGCCCTACTGAACACCCATTTATACAATACAATCGAAAAAATTGTCATCAACAGAGCAGACACCGCAAAATTAACGTACACATTCGTAACAAGTACACTCATACTCCCAATAAAAATGATTGTAAGGAGTTGAAACAATTGATACAGGGCGTCTAGCCCTAAAACTCCTGGCGTCAGAATTCGATTATTGGTAACCGCTTGGAAACTTAGTGTAGCCATTCCAATTGCCACGGCAACAAGTATCATGCTAAGGACTTTTTCTAGTCTTTTTTGAATAATATAATCAAAAATTTCAAAGTTCATGTCATACATCAGAAATAGTGCAAGTGACAGAAGCATGATGGTAGACAGTATTCCAAGTTTTTTAGCCATGCACTTTTGCCCCCTTTCCAAGCAGGAGCAATAAAAACCCACCAGTTCCTAATACGCCTACAACAAGAGCTATTGGTAATTCATATGGATAAATTAGAAGTCTACTGAGTATGTCACAAATCAAAAGCATGGACATACCAAGGAGTCCGACATCAAGAATGTTCTTTTCTAAATGATCACCAGCATAAAGGGTCACAATGTTAGGTATAACAAGGCCTAAAAACGGTATGCTCCCAACAACAATTACAACTGATGCACTAACAACAGCTGTAATGATAAGTCCAACATTAACAATCTTCTGGTAGTTAACACCTAAATTTGTCGCAAATGATTCACCAACAGACGCAATTGTAAACGCCTTTGCATATGCAAAAGCTAGAACTAATGCCACAATGACAAAGTATATAAGTTCAAAACGTCCTGCAATAACCAATGAAAAACTACCGTAAAACCACCCTTGTAGAGCTTGAAGAAAATTGAACTTGTACGCAATGAAAGTTGTAATTGAGGTGACAAGGCTCCCTAACATGAGTCCAAGAAGTGGTACATAAACAAGCTCTTTGAACTTAAGCCGCTTCAATATACCCATGAAAATAAACGACACCATAAGAGATGACACAAACGCCATTCCCATCATAACCGCTGTACTACGGGTCGGTATAAATGCCATCGATAAAGCCACCCCCAACTGAGCTCCACTTACAGATCCTGCAGTTGTTGGCGACACAAATTTATTCTGACTAATTTGTTGGAATATAAGTCCCGCAATACTAATACCAAAACCACTTATAAGAATACTGAGTGTTCTTGGAAGACGACTGTTCACGAGTATGACATGAGAAAAAGAGGTCTGGTCAAAGACCTCATTCCAATTAAGTTTTTCTGATCCAAATGCAATAGAAATTCCAATCAAAATTAATGTTAGAAAGATCAACAGGCCCTTTCGAAGCCCGTTGATCTGTTTTTCTTTAGTTATAGTTTTCATTTTACTTTCCAAATGCCTCAACTAATTCTTTCATCATGATTTGTGTTGCTTCAATCCCACCTGTCGCCAAGTACCACGAAGTTCCGTCAAGATAAACAATATTCTCATTTTGAGCTGCGTTTGTAGATGCCACTAGTGGATTATCTAGCGTATCGCTTACTGGAATATCTGAACGTCCTGTCGTTACACCAAGATCTAATACAAGTATGTAATCAGGGTTTTTTGAACTTATGAATTCAAAAGAAACTGAGTTACCATGACGAGAGGATTCACCATCATTTACACGTTTGTCTTCCTTAGCAAGTTCATCGACAGCTGTAATTGCGTCAAGACCAAATTCGTTGTATACAAATGCATATCTTGATTCTGGATTATCAGTAAACACATTCATTGTTTTCCCAATCGCTGTTAGGAATAATGCTCTTGAATCTTCAATTCCACCAACTAATGATCTAACATTCTCCATGTCCGCCTTTAGAGCTTCGATTATTTCCACTGCTTTTGCTTCATCATTTAGCAGATAGGCAACATCTTTAATATTATTATTTAGCTTTTCTTCAAAGCCGTCTTCATTCATACCAGGAATCGTAAAATAAGCTGTTGGAGCAATTTCATTTAGATCGTCGTATGATCCCATAGTTCTTGCACCAGCAAGGATTAAATCTGGTTGTAGACTTGCAACAGACTCTAGGTCATCACCGAACAAGCTCCCTACAGATTGGACAGTCTCATACCCTTCAAGGAATGACGGAAACATCGGGTCTGAGGATTTGGTGCACCAATAATTTTGTCTTTGTGACCAAGTGCATCAACAATATCGATTAGATCATAGCCTATTACAACAATTTTTTTAGGCTCGTATGGTACAGTGATCTCTCTTTGTTCACCCGCCATCATGAATTTAAATGATTTATTTTCAGGAGTAGAAGCTTCCTCTTCTGTATCTGATGCCTTACCACTTTCTTCGGTAACATCCTGAGCCACTTCTGTTGTTGCCTCTTCAGTAGCCGCCTGTGCCGCTTCATTATTAGAACCACACGCTGCCAAAACTAGTGATATAACTAGTACTGTTATTAAAAGAAAAATCCTTTTCATTCTAAACGCTCCTTATTTGACTAGATAACCAACACAAATTGAGATTCGTTCTCAATTACTCCGATTAATATATCATAGGAATCCATCTAGATGAATGGATTTTTTCAGAATCAATATGGACTTTTTCCGAATGTTTTTCTAAACTCACTGGGTGAAATACCACGGTTTTTCTTGAACATTCTACTAAAATATAATGCATCGTCACAACCAACTAGCTCTGCAATTTCAGTAACTTGGAGGTCAGAACCAAGTAATAGTCTTTCAGCTTTTTTCACCTTTAAACTCATTAAATACTTCTTTGGACTTATTCCTATTGTCTTACTGAACATATAGGCAAAACTTTTATCGGACATGCCAACTTTGTCAGCCAATGAAGATACTGTCACCACTTGGTCAATATGCTCTTTCATATAGTCAGTAATAAATTGAATTTTTTCGTTATCAGTTTGTAGGCCTGTCTCATATTTCGCTTGTAGAAGGTATTCAATAAACTCATACAGCAACATTTTTTTTCTTAAGTTGCTCTCTTAAATCTGTTCTTTTATGCAGTTTTAGAAGTCCTCGAGCTAGCTCTTGAACTTTATTCATTTGACTTTCATTTAAACTAACGCCATAATCCTTGTTTTCCAAATATATTCTGCTCTCACTCTCACCAATGACCTTATAATGCATAAGGATGTAATCCCACTTTTGATCTCCTACAACTTCCTTCGATAATGGCATTGAAGACCCAGCATGAAGAATGAATCCTGGTGAAAGGTGATACTCCGTATTATTAACCTTATATATGGCTTGACCACTTAAGGGTATTAAAAAACCGCAAACATCTTTTACTGTTCTACCACCCTTTAACACTGATTTTGCTGGTATGGATAATTCAAATACACTGTCCACAAGCAGGTTTGCTCTAGAGTACAGCTGAATTAATTTGTTCGTTTTCATTAAGTACTCCTTGAATACACCTCTTACACATCGTTCGATAACGATTATCACTCGCAATAACAGTATAGTTTCATCACATTTTCTAAGCAAGTCATTTTTAAGATATTGTTTAAACAAGGGCAATAAAAATCCTATACCCCAAACACTTATTAAGCATTCGGACTATAGGATCAGTTATATTTCTCTTTTAATAACTAGTTATCTTTTTCTTTTTCTTTGTCTTTATCAATTCGTTCATATACATCTTTAATTTTTCTGATGTTCTCTGTCAGATCTTTTAAAACATCTACATACTGATCCATTGAGATCGAGCCACTAGATGGTTTACTTCTGTATATGTCCTTAATAGCGCTTATTTCTTCAGCCAAGTCACTTAGGACAACAACTGCTTGTCCCATTTTATCGTCACCTTTTGCAAGTTTGTTCTTATTGAACATTTTCTTGATGTCAGTATAACGACTAAGCTCGTCCTCTGTCATGCAATCCGTGATTTCTTTCCACTTAAGCATATTGGATTCAGCACCTGTTGTCAGTGTCTGACAGTCGTTTTCATAACTAGCAACAATCTGTCCAAATAGTTCCTCATCATTCATTACAGATACAACCCTTTCAGCAATCTTATTCATATTACGATAAGACCCTTGTAGTTTAAAGGCTGGTTCTGTACGGTATTCATCAGCTTGGGCAGCTGAGTAAATATACTCCATATTCACTTTAAGTACTATATCTCGTACAATGTTTAGCTTTTGAATGACTAGAACGTACTCATTCAGCTCGTCTGCTGTGTAATTGCCTTCAAGCTCTATTGTTTCACGGTCTGCACCACCTGCCATTTCAATAAGGCCGTATAGGTCTGCTTGATTGCGATTTGTTAATTTTGACAACACAGGGTTTGAAGTTAAACTGTTTTCAAGATAACTCAATTTGAAGGCATCTTCGTTTTCTCGGAGCATATCACCTAAATTGTATACATCCGCACGGTTTGCAAGCATATCTGGTATCTTAAACTTCTCGCCACTTTCCGTATAAGGATTCCCAGCCATAACAACTGCAATTTTCTTCCCTCTTAAGTCAAATGTTTGACCAACGCCATTATGTACACCTTCAATTTTACGTTGACCATCACATAGTGAAATGAATTTCTGAAGAAACTCAGGATGACAATGCTGAATATCATCGACATACAGCATAATATTGTTCCCCATTTTTAAAGCTAAATTCAATTTTCTAAGCTCTTCTTTAGCACTGGAATGACTTGCTTTTGAAGGATCAAGTGATGTCACTTCATTCCCGAGTGATGGTCCATTGACCTTGACCATGATAAATCCAAGCCTATTTGCAATGTATTCCATTAGCGTTGTTTTACCATACCCTGGAGGGGATACAAGGAGTAGGAGTCCCATAAGATCCGTACGTTTATTGTCACCCACAACACCCATTTGCTTTGCAAGATTGTCACCAATCAGTGGTAAGTATACTTTGTCTATAAGTTTATTTCTTACAAAAGACGTTAAAACAGTAGGTTTGAAGTCATCTAGTCTCAAGTCATTTTTAAAGTCTCGAATCAATTCCTTCTTTGTTTCTTGATACTCAATGTAATCATTTACTGTTACCTGAGTATAAGTTTTAAGCTTCTCCATAAAATCTGTATAACTTAACTGATACACACCTTTGTCAATAATATTATGTGTTCCAACCAAACCTTCAACTGTTGCTTTAGTCGACGACTGAACAACGCTGTTCATATTCACTTCGTCTTCTAATAGAAGCACGATTATTTCACTTAAAACGCCTTCTAACTCATCCTCATCAAGTTCAATACGCTTTTCATTATTATTAAGTTGGTCTTGCCAATATGCGGACACCCATTCTTTTGCCAAGAAGAATTGACCTTCTAGGTCATGAGCACAACTCTTAAGTGACTCATTAAAGGTTTCAAGAGCATCTTTGTCACGTAAATAGGCAACAAATCCATCATATACACGTTTGGCATTTTGACTGATAACGAATGATTCTCCAGCCATTAGCTCTTTACAAAGGTACTCAGCCGCTTCTGGTATATCCGATCCAGGATATACACTAAAGTGTTCATGGGCCATTTCAAGCTTAGTGACAACAAATGGCAGGTAGTTATCTAGGTTTGGCTCTCTATCAAAGAATGATGTAATCTTCGCTAAATGTTCCAAACGAGAAATAAGCAGTTTTTTAGCATCTGCATTAACTAAACGACTCCAATATAGTCTAGCCATAGCCCTAACTTCATGACGATAAATCAGAAGGTCCACATTATGGTACAAGTCAAGAAGCACATGTAGAATCTTTGCTGCATCTTCATCATGTACACCTTTTGTGTACCCTTCCTGATATCTTTTTTCCATAAACGTCCGAACAGCTTCAACAAGTTGAGTTACTGACATTGCATGAAGAACGTCCAGATCCTCGAACACCTTATTTTTTGCAGCTTCAAAGACAGTGTATGCCAAGTATTCACCACGATAAACATCTACATTTTCTGACACTAAACTCTGCTCAAATACGTGTTTGTAAGTAGATATGCCTTCGTGCTTCACTTCGTCCCAGTAATCTGTTCCAGTAATATGATAGAATAGTTTTCCATCTTTCTGAACAATTGATAAATCAATATTTTTCCTATTCACAGAGAAATGATGTTCACCAAACTTGATAACATCTTCTCCACTCAGATAGAGCTCTTGTCTGTCTTTCAACTGACGAATCGTATTCTCTCTAAGCGCTTTTAACTTTGAACTGATCTCATCTGCTTTAACACTATCTCCAAGGCTTCTCAGTTCAGAAATAATATCTCGAACCTTCTCTGCCATGATGTCTGTTGCTAAATACCCATTAATTTTATCAATGGTATCAAATGATTTTACTCTGTTTTCAATACCACTAATTATTCGCTCTGATGAATCAAAGAGCGCAACCAATCTTTTGTTTAGTTTATCGAGTATAGCCTGTTTTCTTGTTTCAAACGCGCTATAAATCTCTTCTCTTTTTTCATCGAGTTTAACAAGATACTCATCAAACTCAGAAAACTTTCCTTCTAGTTCTTGCAACTGAACCATAACCTTATTTAAGGCATTGTCGCATTTGTCCTCCGTATCAGAAACCTCAAGATAATTAACCACCGCTTGACCAAGAAGCTTCATTTGAGCATTAAACTGAATTGACATTTCACTTTTAGAAAAAGCGTCAATCTTAGTTTTCAACTTCGCTTTCGCATTATTAAGCATCGAGAACAAGGATGATATTTTTTCAATTATTTCTGTGGATACAGTTGGATCATCAATCTTGAAATTACTGACAATGTCCATAAGAAGTTCAAGATCACCAGAGGTTTTATCCATTTTCTCTGAAAGTTCTACACCTTCTTGAGACTTTGTTACGTCATCAATACCACTCTTAAGATTATCAATGGCATCCTCATAAGGCTTTAACCCATCTGGACCAATTAGGAACGTAATACACTGATTTGAGAACTCGTCGTTCTTATCTTTAACACTGCCGTCCAGCTTGTCTACAAGTTCAGGGTCAACATACATAAGATCTCTTAAAGAAACAATCTTACCTCTAAGGTTTCTAATTTCTCCAAGCACATCTACATATTCGTTAACATTATCAAATGTTCCATACTCTAGCTTTTTAAGAAGCTCTTCAGTTTCCTCAGTCACTTCTTCGACTTGCTTTTTAGTGGCATTTTTTATGCGTGTGACCTTTTCGAATTCACCAATGGCAAAGGTTGATGTTTCTTTAATCTTCTTAAGATCACCTGCAATACTAAAGGCTTCATCTTTTTCTAACCAGAAGTAGGCGTCCAAAATGCTCTGAGATTCCTTTACGATATCTAAATAAACACTCTGGTAACTCTCACCTTTTTTTATGAGTTTTCCAACACCTCTACAAGCCGCAATACAATTAACGACATCTTTGTTTCCGATCTTATAGAGTTCAGACTCATTATCCCCAGCAAGCTCGTAATCCTTGCCTACATATGGTGTTTGCCATACTTGTAAAGAATGATTTTTACGAGGGTCTTTCTCATGTCTGAAAACAACCATCTCACCATTGTTAAAGTGAGAATACCCACTACAAATAATTGGAGTGTCAATGGTTTGTTCAATAACATTATATGAATAGATTAGATAGGTTCCACTATTCATATTGTAGAAAATATACTGATAATCCTCACCATTTGATGACGTTATAAGCTCGTCAAACACAGGCTGTTCTACTGGCACTTCAAATAACTTGAACTCACCATTTTGTAAATAATACCCCTGTGGGAAGATAATACCATGTCCCCCTGGAAGCAACTTACACGTGTGCTCAATGGAATCAATTCTTTGAACACTTTTTATCTTGTCATTAAAGACAAAATACCTATACTCCCGCTCTTTATATGGCAGTATTTTCAGTATTATTAATTGCCCTAAATCAACATACGAAATATCTGCATCATCAAGACTTTGGTCTTTATCCTCAACATCCTCAGAATAAATACCTCTTCCAGTGTCTGTGTTGTCTTCAATTTTGATGGTTAAATCTCCACCAATTGTTTCAACAAAAATTTTATCTAGAATAGATACATGGGGGTGAAGACCAGTACGCTGATGATCTCTGCTTGCTTTGACAAACTCAAAATCATTGCCTAAATGGAACTTAACCTCATGTTCACTTCTTGCATCAACATAGATAAGTTTATTCCCATCAATCTGCCACTTAAAGACTTTAATGTCTGTTGAACTCTTTCCCGTTTGGAACACCATATAAAAGAATGGTTCTAGGATGGTGAACTTGGCAAAGAAAGTATTTTTATAGTATCTGTATAAATCGTCAAAATCCTTTTTAAATTGCTCGTTATTTATCAGCTCAAGGGATTCTCTAGTGAATCCCTCTTCGCCGTATTTATAGATTGAGAATACATCTGCCAATTCTACTTTTTGCTTCAATCCTATATGGACGTTGTAACCAAATAGAAAACAATCATCCACTGGTGCCATATCACGTGGAATACAGTTGTTCTCTGTCAGAATACGCTCACTGGACAATAACTTTGATTCTATTGACCCGAATACTTCTTTTCTAACTGTATTCAGTTTTTCAGCTTTAGTGATTAAGTCGTCCCCTTGTTTTCCAAGACGGCTTTTTATGACTTCATAAGTACCGTTATCCATATTACTCTCCAAGAGTTGTGTTCACGATATGTGCTGGTAAATCAGCAACACCTGCTTTATTAACAGTATCAAGTAACTTGCCTAGCATTGTGCGATCAGTACCAGAAGCTGACTTCATCATTTTACTTACAGCGCCCGAAATTGTTAGATTCATAAGATCCTGTGAAGACATATTGAATCTACCCATAAGGGTCTTCAGCTGCTGCTGGAAGTAATCTGCATCACCAGTGATAAGTGTTTCCTTGACGTCTGTAAGGACCTCACTATTATCTACCATGCGGTCAATAGATTTACCTTGTGCAATGGAACCAATAATCTTATCGAAGAACATAGTTTCTCCACCAACAATATCGATCTTAGCCGATTTAAGTGCTTCATTGATAACAGAAGCTTGTGCCTGCGCAATATCCTTTTGAATGGTGATCTTAGCAAGTTCGATTTCTTTTTCTTTATCAAGTTCAAGTTTGAACTCTTCATGTTCTCTGCCTACAGCATCAAGAAGCTTCATGCTGTTAGCCTTCTCTTTAATACCTTCCGCTTCCGATAGGTATTTGCGCTTAAGATTTTCAGCAATAACAATACCGTCTTTTTCTTTAACTTCAACTTTAGCAGATTCACCTTTAGCTTCTGCCATAGCTTTTGCTTCAATAACCTTAGACTGTGCAACGCCATCAACTGAGTTATCAAGAATTTTAGCATCTGCAATAACTTTAATTGCTTCCGCTTCCTTTTGAGACGCTTTCAACATTGCATCTGCATCAATAATTGCTTTTTCTGCTTGTTTTTCAGCCGCTTGTTTCTCAGCTTCTGCAGCCTTAACTTGGCGAATTTGTTGCGTTTCAGCGTCTTCTTCTGCTTTTTTAAGTGCAACATTCTTAACACGGTTAGCCTCAGCAAGTACACGTGTGTCTTTGATCTTTTCTTCTTCAACCACTGTGTCTTTTTCAACAGTGACTCTTTCACGTACAACAGTTTGAACATTCTTCTTTTCAACTTCCACTTGCTTTTGCTTTTCGATTACTGCCAGCTCAACAAGCTTTTCCTTTTCCGTTTGTTCAAGAAGTCTCTTTCTATCAACACGTTCTGCTTCAACTGCTTCTGTACTTTCTTTTGCCTTAGAAGCAATAATAATTTGTCTTTCCTTATTTTCTTCTGCTACACCAATTTCTTCTTCTGTCTTAACGCGAGCTAATTCAGATTTGAAACGTTCTTCCTGTGCAACTTTTTCAGCTTCTGCTTCTTCTCTTGAAGTGATAATAGAGATTTCTCTCTTCTGCTTGGCTTCTGCTTCAGCCTTTTGTTTATCTAACTCTAAAATTGCTTCTTTCGCTTCAACATCTTGCTTTTTGATGGTTTTTTCTTTTTCTCTATCAATCTCATTTGCTAAGATTTTTTGTTTTGCTGTAAGCTCTGTAATTTTTTTTAATACCTTCTGCATCAAGAATGTTGTCTGCATTTAGCAAGTTAACATCTGTTTGCTCAAGGTAATCAATAGCAGCATCATCAAGTACATAACCATTTAGGTCTGTACCAATAATCTGTAAAATTTCATCTTTAAATTTCTCTCTATCTGTATAAAGCTCAACGAAATCGAATTTCTTACCCACTGTTTTAAGTGCTTCCGAAAACTTTGCATCAAAGAATGCCATTAAAGTTTCTGGATCGGACGCTTTTTGACAACCTAATAGTTGAGCAACTTTCAATACATCTTCCTTCGTTTGGTTAACACGTACAAAGAATGCAACACGAATATCTGCCCTTAAATTGTCTTTACAAATAAGACCGTCTTTACCTTCTCTTGCAATCTCAACACGCTTTATTGATATATCCATGATTTCATGTCTGTGAATAATTGGTACTACAAAAATCCCACCAAAACAAACTGATTGATTGCCAACGCCATTTCTAATAATAACCTTTGACTGTTCAACCTTCTTATAGAATCTTGCGAACAGAAGTAACAGTCCAAAGACCGTAAGTACACCTGTAATTACAGATATAAATCCAACTTGTGTTAAAAAACCCATCTAAATTTCCTCCATCTCATTATAAAAATCATTACTGAGCAGCAGCTTTCCAATGTAATAAACATCCTGGTCATCTTTTCTGAACACAAGTGCATATTCATCTTTTGAGAATGACTCATTTTCAAATTCAGGTTTTACGTTTATTACAATCGATGCTCCACTTTGTTCTATTTCCGCTTGACCAAGCCGCCCGTGTTCTACATTACAAAGCAGTTTACACCTTTTGTTCATAACTTTATGCTCAATGTCATTAAACTGTCTTTGTTCAAAAAATCTCACTTTCAAAGGCTGAACTTCGACTCTGGTAATGTACATACTCGCAAAGAAAGCTGGAATAAGCAGTACTGCGCTTATTACTCCACCAGCTTGAATTGGCAGGTAGTATGTGAGCATCATTATGATCCAAAAATTAAGACCAACCAGACTTAATACAAGTCCAAAAGGCACATTCCCATAGTTGATAAAAAGAGCTAATGCATTAAGTCCACTAATGCCTTCAGCACCCTCTAAATCCACTTCGATATCTAAAAAATCAAGATCGAAAAAACCCAAGCTAACTATGATCCAGTACAACTGAATCAAAATCAGCAGTAATGTTGGTATGATATTCACACCAGCGAATGCAAATCTAATGAGTTCCGTAACACTCCCCTCCTCAATAATTATGTATATAAAAAACATTTCTAATATCCCAACATTTACTATTATATCAAGCGGCAAGTGTATTTTGTATAAATTTTGTAAATTTGTCATTGTGTTTTCTTGGAAATGTATTATATTTGTAAAATAAAAACGGGTGCAGATAAGTATCTACACCCGTTCTAAATTTTTTAACTTAATTAACTTCATTTTGATAAGCAGCTTTATCTATATATGCAAGAGCCAATTTAATGACCTCTTCAAGACTTTCCTCACTTATCGTGTTTTCAATTGTATCTTCTGATGTGTGAATATAGTCGTAGTCCTCTTGAATAAATAATACTGATGGAATACCATGTTCTGCAAAACTGCTATGATCACTACTGCCGAAGTAAGGAGCTTCATACTCCATTTCCAGTTCCTGAGCAATCGGAAGTATTTCCATGCGTAAACTATAACAATGATCCTCTGAGATACCTAGAACAATTGGAAGATCCTTCTTTGAACCAACCATATCAAAGTTGAGCATTTTTGTTGCTTCTTCATTGTACTTTACAGGAGGATTCTCTACGAAATATTCTGAACCGAGTAATCCATCCTCTTCTCCGTTGAATGCAACAAAGACAATTGTATTTTCTGGCTGTTCTGCTTGCATTGCAACTCGTGCTATTTCTAAAATTGTTGCAACTCCAGACGCATTGTCTAGTGCCCCTGGGTTATATGTACCGTTTAAGTTACTTCCAACATGATCCATATGCGCTCCAATAATCAGTGTTTCGTTATCCCCACTCTCATTTTTTCCTGGAATAACACCAACTATGTTTGCAGGCTCTGCATCTTTTAACTCATAATCCAATTTCACACTAACTTCACTACCGTCCTGCGCAGCCATGCTCAATTTGTCATATGTATCATAAGACACATGCATTAAAAATGGGTCTTCCTCATCAAAGTTTACAGATTGATCACCTTTGAGGCCTCTACTTACTATCATGCCTGCTGGTCCCCAAGCTTCCATAGAAACAAGGACACCTTCAACTTCCACTCCGTTTTCCTGTATGGCTTCAACCTGGTCAAGAAAACCTCGTTTGTCTTTATAGAACGTGTCATCTGATGTTAAAATAATCTTTCCATCAAACATACTAGGGTCTTGATTTAGTTCTTCTTTGCTATTAATTAAAAGAACCTGTGCTGATACATCCGCGTCGTAATATGTTCTACCTACCATACTGCGTTCAGAAAAATCAATCTGATACTCAAATGTTTCACCACCTACTATAGCCAATTCACTTGGTTGTACAGGGTAAATAACTTTCTGTGGATACACCTGTTTATAACCATCGATGAAGTCTGGTGACTCAAGTCCAATCTCTTTAAACAAACCAGCTACGTAGTCTTCTGCTAAAGTCCCTTCTTTTGAACCCGCTTGTCTTCCACCAAATTCTTCTGATGACAAGGTGCGAATTATATCCATAGCCCATTCAGAATCAACTTTCGATTCATCTATGTATTTGTAGAGCTCACTGCCAACTTCTCCTTCTGCGGATGATGTATCTTCAATAGTCGTTTCAGTAGAAATGTCTTTAACTTCTGTCTGCTTCTGCTCTTGTACACTTGCCTGACTCTGATCTACTGTATTCTCTTGACTACATCCGCCTAGCATTGACGTAGTTATAAGCGCTGTTATCAGAACAAACTTCATTCCATGTAGACTAAATTTTTTTTAAAGCCATTTTGCTAACCTCCCGCTTCATTCCCCAATTTATAATTGCTTGTTACGCCATTGTTATATTATACCATGTTAAAATATTCATAATATTACAAATGCGTTTAATAGGAAATAATTGTTAGGGAAACTCCGTACTTTATTATAATGAAATTTTTTACATGTT
>LQAE01000099.1_pt1 | contig 39499 bp, 39 predicted proteins | sample 1535771 | NCBI WGS metagenome assembly LQAE01 (sample SAMN04331582, study PRJNA305678) | bioreactor metagenome | isolation source: bioreactor_1 inoculated with Wadden Sea sediment 1st replicate of a... | place: Germany:Bremen
TTTTTATTGGGGGTGCTTTTTGGACTATTTAACTTTCACTAGAGAGGAGCTTCTATCCGAGCTTGCAATGGCTCAACGGGAGCTCGACACAATACAGAGTAAAAATGATGAGCAATCAGATTCCGATGCAACTCTATTATCAATTCTCAATAGTCTTCCAGACATGATCTTAAAGGTAAGCACAGATATGACGGTCGTATGGGCAAACAAGGCGGCTCTAGACAAGAGTCCTCAAGTTATTGGTCGTAAATGTTATGAAGCTTATCTTGGATTAGACGAACCTTGTGAGGATTGTCCTTGTACAGAGGCTTTAAAAACAGGTCAAATTGTAACAGGGACAATGGCACTACCAATGTCAAGTGACTCCGATGAAACGATTCACTGGGAAAACATTGGTATTCCTCTAATGGACCCATCAGGTAATGTGAATGGAATGATTGAGATCAGTAAGAATGTTTCTGATCGAGTTTACTTTGAGAAAAAGCTAGGGGAATACACTCAAGCTCTTGAAGATGCAAAGAGAATGTCAGATAAGTCGAGTGAAGTAAAGACAAAGTTTATAGGCAGTCTATCTCATGAACTTAGAACGCCAATGAATGGTCTTATGGGAATGGTACAACTTCTTGAAAACACAGACTTGAGTCCAGTTCAACAGGAGTATTTGGATGTTATTTCAGCTTCATCAAGAAAAATGATGACCGTCCTTACAAATGTTGTTGAAAACTCAGCTTTGGAACAGGGTCATATGGTTTTAAGCAATGATCCATTTGATATAAGATGGGTATTTGACGAATTGGTTAAAGTGTATTCAAAACAAGCATTTGAGAAGGGTCTAAGGTTCACAACAAGATTTGACCCATCAATACCAGATAAATTGCTTGGTGATGTGAAGCGCGTGAGACAGTCACTGCTTAATATCCTTGTGAATGCAATTAAGTTTACCGATAGCGGCAGAGTGGAATTCAGTATGGATATGGTCAATGAATCATCTAAAACGGTGGAACTGATGATATCTGTTAAGGATACTGGAATAGGTATTCGTGAAAGCCAGCGCGATACAATTCTTAAGGGTCTTGTAGAAGAGGGCTCTGGGTTTGAGTCAAGCGGGATTGGTCTTGCTATTTCAAAACAAATTGTTGATCTTATGGGTGGAAAGCTGGAACTCATTAGTGAGCTGTACAGTGGGACAGAAGTTAATATTTCATTGACATTCGAGCGCATGCAGGAAATTGTTATGGAAGAGAAACAATCTGTAAAACGGACGAGAACTGCGAATGAGAAACTTCGAGTCCTTGTAGCTGAGGATGAAGTGATTGGTCGTGTCACGATGAAACTTATGCTTAAAGATAAGTATGATGTTTCTTTTGCAAAAAACGGCCGAGAAGCAGTGGACATGTATTTTGATATTGAACCAGATATTGTGCTAATGGATATTCTTATGCCTGAAATGAATGGTTTTGAAGCTTTTGATGAAATTGAAAAGCGAAGTTTAAGCAGGGTTCCTATCATTGCATGTACAGCAAAAGTCATTTCAACTGAAAAAGAGTATCTAACAAGCTATGGGTTCGACGATTATCTATCTAAACCGATTGATGTACAACAACTCAAACATTTATTAACTAAATACGTACGCTAGTATGAAACTTATACGCAGCTCCTATCTGTATTACAGGTAGGAGTTTTATTTTTTTGATTTTGGAGAAAATTTAACAAATATCCTAGTTGACAGGTAGGAAATGGTTGTGTAAACTGTAAATGATAATAATTATCAATAAGGAGAATGAATAATCATTTACTTTACATATTAGAAGTTTACTTAAGGGAGGTCAGAATATGAATGCATTACTAATAGGAGCAGATCGACTAGGCAACATTCCAAACCTACTTGAAACAAGAGGGGTTGATGAATACACACATTGGATGGCAGAAAAAAGGGTATGAGAAAGTTAAAGATTCCAACAGACACAGATGTGATCATTATTTTTACAGATTTTATTGAGCATAGACTGACTGAGAAGATTAAAGCTGAGTCAAAAGAAATGAACATTCCCTGTATATTTTCTAGAAGAGCGGTTTCCGATTTATCTAAGCAAATGGATAGATGTCAACAGTGTGGATTATGCGATTTCACTAATGCAAAATTCAATAACTAATGAATATGGTATAAAAAAATTCAATATAAAACCAAAAATAAATGACCTGCAATATGCTGGTCATTTATTTTCGTATTCGGATTAAAAGTGTTATGATCTGGTTGCTTGTTCCAAGCTTAAACTCCATATATAATAGGATTGATAATAATAAACGGTTTAGAAAGTATGGTGTGATCATGGCACGTTACAATATGATAGCTACAGCAGCATTTGGTATTGAATCTGTTGTTGGACAAGAACTAAAAGATCTTGGATTTGAGGATGTGGTTATAGAGAATGGCCGTTGTCTTTTTAAGACAGATGAAGAAGGAATATGTAAAGCTAACTTATGGCTACGTTCTGCAGAACGTGTTTTTATTAATGTTGGATCATTTAAGGCTTTGACATTTACAGAGCTGTTCGACAAAGTTGAAGCCATTCCATGGGAAAAGTATATTCCAGAAGATGGAAAGTTTCCTGTAAATGCGAAGTCTGTGAAGTCGAAAATTTTTAGCCTTTCAGACATTCAGTCTATTAGTAAAAAGGCGATGGTAAAAAGACTTGGAAAAGTATATGACGTTTCTTGGTTTGAGGAAACGGGTTCAGAGTTCCCAATTCATATTGCATTTTTAAAAGATGAAGTCACGGTAAGTATTGATACAAGCGGAATAGGACTTCATAAACGTGGGTATAGAGAAGTCGGTAATGAGGCCCCTTTAAAGGAAACGCTTGCTGCTGCACTTGTGAAAATTAGCAGATGGAAACCATTTATTCCGCTTATTGATCCAATGTGTGGTTCTGGCACAATTTTGATTGAGGCGGCCATGATTGCTAGAAACATTGCCCCTGGGTTGAACAGAAAATTTGTGTCTGAGCAGTGGGAATTTATTCCGAAAGACACATGGAAAAAAGTCAGACAAGAAGCTTATCAAGCTATTGATTTAGATACACCTCTTCACATTCAAGGTTTTGATATTAACCAGCGTTCTGTGAAGATTGCCATGCAAAATGCTGAGAAAGCAGGCCTGGAAGATGATATTCACTTCCAAGTTCGAGATGCAAAAGATTTAAGTTCACCTAAGCAGTATGGATATATCATTACAAACCCACCTTATGGAGAACGTCTAAGTGACCAACGTGAAGTAGAGTTAGTATACAAAATGATGGGTAAGGCCTATGGCAGGTTAGACACATGGTCAAAGTACATTTTAACATCACACGAGAATTTCGAGAGATGTTACGGTGATAAGTCTACTAAAAATAGAAAACTGTACAATGGACGTATTAAAACATATTTCTATCAATACTTTGGACCACGACCACCAAAGCGTAAGGTCAATGTTGAAGAGTAATAAGTAATGGCAGGTCGCAGAAAATTTAATACTTCTGCGACCTTTTGCACAGTTATGTGATTGTGAGACCATATGTTTAATTATAATGCGCTGACAGATTGTCTTAGTGAAAGTGTAGTTGAATCAGAAAAACGAATAATTGCACTAGTAGGTGCTGGTGGCAAAACGAGTACTATGTATTCTCTTGGAAAATTTTTTGCAGGTAAAGATGAAAGGGTTATTTTAACAACAACTACTAAGGTTTTTGAACCAAGTGAAGATCAAGTGGATGAATTGTTGTATGGCAATACCCTCAAACTTGGCATGTCAAAAAAAGGGAGGGTCATATTTCTCGGGAAATATTGTAATAAGAACGCTAAAATTATAGGCTTTGAGCCCAGGGAAGCAGAGCAGTGGAATCATAACTACTTTGACATTTTATTGTATGAAGCTGATGGAGCTAAAGGAAAACCTATAAAAGCACCTCATAAGGACGAACCACTAATTATTAAGGGAACCACACATGTCATAGGTGTTATAGGTCTAGATGCACTTGGTGCTCCTGTTGCAGAAGGTACAGTTCATAGAGTGGATAAGTTCTGTGATATAACTGGATGTACTAAAGAGGAGACCATCTCAGTGAGACATATTAGTAACCTTGTCATGTCAGAGGATGGTCTCTTTAAGAATGCACCAAAAGATGCTATTAAGATTCTACTTTTAACAAAGATGGATGATGTAACAAGGGCACAATATGCAAAGGAAATAGAAGAAGCACTCTTAAAGTGGAAGGGAACTATATTAGCCATTTGACTGATATTGCCACCTGTTGAGATTGCATGTACAATATAGTTAGCTCGAATAATTCAGGAACCTGAATTTTAGCAAGTTGAGAGTATGGGGGAAGTCAATTGTCTAAGCAAAAGAAAAGGAAAAAAAGAAAAAGGCCAGCGGGTGTTGTACTGTTTTCAGTCATTGTACTCGTATTAACGGCTTTTGTTGTTTTCCGATTTGAAGCGTTAGCAGGTAATGCGTGGGATTTGACGGGATCTAGTTCGGGTCTGACGGGTTCCATAGCATCTGATTATAAAGTGGGTTATGAAGATCAAACTGCATTTCATTTGGAAGATGGATATATTATAAAATGTAGTGACGGCGGAATGCGTTTTTATGACACATCTGCACAACCGATTTGGGAAAAAACGCTTAATGGTCAAAATGTTGTTGTTGATGGAAATTCTAAGTCAATAGCGGTTGTTGATCCTACAGCTGGTGACCTATTTATACTAAATACGGACGGTGCTATAAAATCTAAGAAATTCGGTCTTGGAACGATAAGCAATGTCATGCATCCATCACCAGAGTATTTGGTGTGTTTGATGGTAGACGAGAATGAATTGAGGATCTTTGATGAGAACCTTGAGAACGTGGCACGAATTCCGATGCCTGACGGAGAAGTTCTCGACCTGGACGTGTCTAGTACTGATAGTTTGATTGCTATATCTATGTTTAGGCTAGAAAATGGGACATATCATAGCCAAATACTGACTTATCAGCTTGATGGTCAAGCGATTGGGGCGATCAATCTTAAAGGCAAAATTATACTTGATATTGCAGTTGTTGAAGATCAGATGATTGGTGTTACAGATGAACAAGCATTTGCATACAATACCTCAAATGAATTGTTATGGGAAATGAATCTTGATCGTGTTATAAAGAAAGCAAATGTTTCTGAGGATGGCACAGTTCTTTTAAATCTCGTTAAATCGGGAGAGGATCTAACGGATGCAAGGCCAGATAATGTTCTTAAGTATATTAGCTCCACAGGTGAACCGATTGGTGAAGTCCCAATTAATTATGATATTGAGGAACTTAAACGTATAGGTAGCAAAACGGCTTTCACTACGCTTGATAGATTGTATGTTCTGTCAGAAAGCGGGAAGATGGAGTCTATTCTTGATACAGGTGGTAATCTAAGGTCGTTTGATTTTATTGGAAACAAGTTTTTAGGTGTAGAATTTGGGGACCGACTGGACATTTTGAAAATGGACTAGCAGGAGGAAAACCATGTACAATTATGTGGATATTGCAATTGCACTGATATTTCTGTTTATGATGGTTGAAGGGTGGCTAAAAGGCCTAGTACGGTCAATCATAGGTATAATAGGGTATATAGCTGCATTTATTATTGCAAAGTTTTATTATGTAGATATGGCTGAGTTTTTAATGACTCGATTTGAGTGGTTTAGTAATTTGAAAGAAAACATCAGTCAGAGTATTATGTCGAGTTTTAATGGTAATGCTCAATTGCAAGAAGCCATTGAATCGGGATCTCAGGCAGAATTGAGTCAAGCCCTAGAAAATAAGGACGTGCTTGAACAGCTCGATTTGCCAGCAATGCTGACAGACAAAGTGTCAACATTTGCTCAAAGTGTTGACATAGCTGAAACTCAGCAAAGTGCAGTTGAGGGACTTGCAGAACTGGTAGCCAATGGGATTCTATATGGAATCAGTTTTATGATGGTTGTAATGTTAGTTCTATTAATAGTAAAACTAGTTGGCCTTATTTTAGATGGGGCAACAGAGGTACCGATCATTAAACAGGCCAATAAACTAGGTGGGTTGCTATTTGGAACAGTGAAGGCATGTTTCTTTGTGTTTTTAATTATGACAACGGTTGTCTTTATTGCACCATTCACACCTGAAATGAATATAATTGAAACTATTAATTCTTCAACAGTAGGTGTATATTTTTATAATAATAATATGTTGTTAATACTACTTGATATTTTCTTGAACTAATATAATTGTAAGGAGGCCAACATGAAAGTCGAAGTTGATGCAAGAGGTCTTGAATGTCCAAAACCAGTCATTCAAACAAAGAAAGCGCTTGAGAACCTAAAGGAAGGAAGCATTCTAACTGTGGTAGATAATGCGATTGCGAAGGAAAATGTATCTAAACTGGCGAAAAGCATGAACCTGCACTACAATGTTTCAGAGAAAAATGGAAACTTCTATATAGATATTTTCAAGGGTGAAGAAATGGGTCCAGAGCTTTTAGGCGATGAAAAGCCTGTCCTAAATGACCTTGTAATCGTGGTTGGAAAAGACACACTAGGTGAAGGCAGCGATGAGCTGGAGAGGTCCTTATTAGAGGATACTTTTATACACTGACAGAGATAGAACCTTATCCGAAGTCGATTATATTTCTAAACTCAGGTGTCAATTTAACTATTGAGGATTCGCCAGTACTGGATCACTTGCGTACACTAGAATCAAAAGGTGTTGAAATACTGTCATGTGGCACATGCCTGGATTACTTTAATGTAAAGGACAAGCTTAGTGTTGGTGGCGTTTCGAATATGTATGTTATTGTTGAAGCAATGAATAAAGCAAAAAATACAATCAAACTATAGGAGTAGTCATGAATACGGAAAGCTTTTGTGTTGTCGTATTTGAATCAACTCACGATGCAATAAAAACGGAAAAGGCAGTTAAAACTTCTGTAAAAGTTGAGCTTATTCCGACACCAAGAGAAATCACAGCAAGCTGTGGCTTATCTGTGAAATTTGCACCTGATGATATAGATCAAGTACGTGACATTGTAAAATCAATCGGAACAGATCGCAAACGATTGTTCATGCTCGATTATTTGAGCGATAGCCGAAAGGCAGTGGAATTAGGCTGGGAGGTATAGCTATGCCAATGGATCTTCGTGTTGGAGATGTGGTGGAGACAAAGAAAAATCATCCTTGTGGTGGCAATACTTTTGAAGTTCTGCGCGTTGGTATGGACTTCCGAATCCGCTGTACAACCTGTGACAAGCAACTTTGGATCGAAAGACCAAAGTTAGAAAAGCGTGTTCGAAAAGTATCACGCACTGAATCAGATAACACGTCTGGTTCAATTGACAAATAAATTTGAATTGTCACAAAACTTTCTAAAACCATGCCCAATCGGCATGGTTTTTTAGTATAATAATCTTGGGCAATCCTTTTCCGATCTATTAATGGAGGTGCTTTAGGAAATGGCTATTCAATTCTCAGATCGTATGGAACTTCTAAAAGCTTCAGAAATTCGTGAAATTCTTAAGTTGACGCAACAGCCGGACATTATTTCATTTGCAGGTGGTCTGCCAGCCCCTGAGCTGTTCCCTGTTGAGGAAATGGAGAAAATTTCTGCGAAAGTACTGCAGGAAATGGGCATGCAGGCGCTTCAGTATAGTCCTACTGAAGGCTATGGTCCACTTCGTGAAAAGATTGCATCTAGAATGGGGAAAGTAGGCGTTGAGACTAATGCAGATGAAGTTCTTATTATCAGTGGTTCTCAGCAAGGGCTAGACTTTTCTGGAAAGATATTCTTAAATCCAGACGATGTTGTTGTTTGTGAAAGCCCAAGTTATCTTGGGGCCATCAATGCATTTAAAGCTTACCAGTGTCAGTTTCTAGAAATCGATACAGATGACAATGGTATGATCATGGAAGATCTTGAAGAAAAGCTTTCTAAAACAGAAAAAGTAAAAATGATCTATGTTATTCCTGACTTCCAGAACCCTTCTGGACGGACTTGGACATTAGATCGTCGTGAAAGACTTCTTGAAATTGCTTCAAAACATGACCTACCAATTGTTGAAGACAATCCGTATGGAGAGTTACGTTTTGAAGGTGAAATTCCGCCATCGTTACGATCAATGGACAAAGAGGGTCGTGTTATCTTCCTTGGCTCATTCTCCAAGACATTCTGTCCAGGACTTAGACTTGGTTGGGTTAATGCGGCACCAGAAATGCTTGAAAAGTATATATTTGTTAAGCAAGGGTCAGATCTCCAGACAAGTTCTATGGCTCAAAGAGAGCTGAATATGTTTATGGAAGAGTATGATCTTGATATTCACATCGAAAAAATCAAACATGTTTACAAGAAACGACGTGATTTGATGATGGAAACGATAAAAAAAGAATTCCCAGTAGAAGCAAAGTTTACTTACCCAGAGGGGGGATTATTTACGTGGGTTGAGCTGCCAGAACATATTAACACACGTGATCTTATGGTGAAGGCTGTTGAAAAGAAAGTGGCCTTTGTACCAGGTGGATCATTCTTCCCAAGTGGTGACAAAGAAAATACAATGCGTATAAATTATTCAAATATGCCTGAAGAGAAGATTGTTGAAGGTATTACAAGATTAGGTGTGTTGTTAAAAGAAGAAATGAATAAGTATTAAATAAACAGCCTGCAGAGTCCTCTGCAGGCTGTTAGCTTGTAGAAAATGCCGATACACTGCGTTGTAAAATAAAGCAATTTCCAGTCACGTATGTGAATACGCACTTGGAGATTGTTTTATCCACGCCTTGTCTATCAAAGTTTTTTACAAGCTGATTTTTTATTAGAAACATATTATTATAAAAGAATTGCAAAAAAATCGGCAGAGTATACTCTGCCGCCCTGACAATGGGGATTACGGGAATATTTATAGGATTAGAGGTTCTAGCGGTCCTCTAATCCGTCGAAACTCTAAATGAATAGAGTTCGGGGCTGATTAATAGCTTGTTTGTAGGCTCATCATACTTGAAAAAACTAGCCTAAACAAGATTACAAAAATATTTTTATATAATAATTTATTAATATGGAGAAAAAAGTACTTGCATAGTGTTTAAGTGAATGGTACAATATTCGCTGTAGTGTGGATATATATGTCCACTTTACTTCCTGCTCTGTCAAGAGACAGGGCCACATATGACCATAGGGAGGTGTCAAAATGAATAAGTACGAAGTTCTTTTCATCCTAAGATCTAACATGGAAGAAGAAAAGAGAACGGAAGCCATCGAAAAATTCAAGTCGATCATCGCATCAAACGGTGAAGTACTGAAGGTTGACGAGTGGGGCAACAGAAGACTAGCTTACGAAATCGATAAGGTTAAAGAAGGTTACTATGTACTAGTAGACTTCAAAGCTGCTGCTGACCTACCTGCTGAGCTTGAGCGTAACTTCCGTATCAGCGACGCAGTTATGCGTTTCATGGTAACTCGCAAAGAGGCATAATAGCAGACAGTATAGGAGGAGTTTAATGAACCAAGTAGTTCTAATAGGTAGACTAGTTAGAGATCCTGAACTCCGTTTCATTGCTGGCAGCGGACGTGCAGTTGCAAACTTCACACTTGCGGTTGACAAATCAGGTTTGTCTCGTGATAAGAAGGCTGAAATGCAAGCTCAAGGTAAACCTACAGCGGATTTTATTCGTATTGTAGCTTGGGCTAAGACAGCTGAATTATGTGCGAACTATCTGTCAAAAGGCAGTCAAGTAGCTGTTCAAGGTTCTATTAACACTGGACAATACAAGACACAGTCGGGCGAAACGCGTTATACAACTGATGTTGTAGCTAACAATGTTGAGTTCATCGGCAGCCGCAATGATAACCGTCAATCTGGAGAGAAGAGTAATGACTTCAGTATGGGAGGCATGGACACTTCGGATTTCCAGGCGATTGAAGACGACGACGATATTCCATTCTAGAAGGAGGGAAATAAGATGGCTTTTAGAAAGCGTAGAAAAAGAAAGTTCTGTCAGTTCTGTGCTGACAAGACAACAGATATCGATTACAAAGATACTGGTAAACTTAAGCGTTACCTAACAGAGCGTGGTAAGATTCTACCTCGCCGTGTTACTGGTAACTGTGCAAAGCACCAGCGTGCTCTAACTCAATCAGTTAAGCGTGCTCGTATTGTTGCACTTCTACCATTCGTAAACGAATAAGATCATTCAAGCGGAAGATACACCAAAATGTATCTTCCGTTTTTAATTTGCGCGAAGACAACAGAAATGCATCCTAAAATATGAAAAACTAAAAATGAACTGTATTCCAAGTTCATTTTTAGTTTTTCGGATTTTAGGATATATGGCGCGCCCCGCGACAAGAGCGACCAAAGGTTGCTCAGCATTTCAAAGAAGTGAAAGCCCAGCAAGACTTAATAACCCATAAATTTTGTGAAAAAATGGATTAAAGAGGCTAGATCGGTGCATTTTCAACTTATGTATTGTATAATAGACAAAGATTAAACTTGGAGGAGTGAAGTTCCTTGAAATTTGAAAGAAGTACATCAGCAATGATTGAAGCGGCACTTGTAGCCTAATAGTAACCATTGGAGTTATGATTGTTAGATATATCCCTGTTGTCAGTTATCTTACGTTATTCTTACCAGCTATGTTTGCAGTGGTATGGATTAGAAGAGGACGACACTATGGTGTTCTATCAGTATGTGTAGCAAGTGTAATAAGTTTTATACTTGGATTTCCAGCAGAAAGTTTTATGATACTAGTATATGGTGGATTAATATCTGGACTTATGAGTGAAGGCATAAGAAATGAGCTAAAAGCGAGCCAAGTGATTCTTTTAGGAACAATTGGAGCGGCATTTAGTACTATTATAATATTTGCTTTTACAGAATTAGTAACGGGAATTGGTCTGACACAAATAATGACACAGGCGTTTGAGGATTCGAAAGAAATCATGAAAACCTTACAGTTGGAATCATCTGAGGGTATTGATTTGGATTCACAAATGGAGCTCATGATGACTCAACTGAGAAACATGTTGCCATTCATTCTTATAATGTCTGGCATGTTCACTTCTGTAGCGAATCATTGGGCAATCAGAAAAGGTCTAAAACGCATTCGTTATAATATTCCTGAAGCAGGTTTATTTAGAGACTTTGAACTACCTAGAAATGTATTCCTAGGCTCAATGATCATGATGCTTCTATCTTGGTTAACAGGAGTTTTTGGCATTTCTAACTCGGAGCTGCTATTCTTAAATATTCTACTAATAGTTGTATTTGTATTTTCAATACAGGGTGCAGCTGTGGCAATATTCTTTATGTATCATTACAAGTTCCCTAGATCAGCTGTTGTAGCTTTTACTGTTGGGGGCGTTCTCTTTTATAGTATGCTGCAGTTTCCGTTATTCGTACTCGGAATGCTGGAGACGATTATCAATCTAAGAGACCGTATGAGGTCAAAACCTTAGGAGTGATTGAATGGGTCATAATAAGTTTTCAAAGCTTTTTAAAAACGACACACGACTCTATATTTGGATTATCGTCTTTATGGTGTTTATTATTGCGCTGTACGAACCATTCCTTGGAATCGTGGGTTCTGTAGTACTTATATACCTGCTGTATTATAACTGGAGATCTGGAAGACAAAAAAATAAAAGATGGCAGAATTATATTGAAGACCTATCAAGTGATATTGATTCAGCTGCCAGATATGCCATTCTGAACTTACCAATTCCACTAACATTAGTGGATCTTGATGGTAAAATTAGTTGGTATAATAGTAAATTTACCGATATGGTAGATCAAAAAGACCTACTTGGATCAGAGATAGACCGAATTGTTCCAGCCATTGAGTTTGATGAACTGCTAAATGGAGAAGATGCGTCGAATATCAAAATTGGTGAGAGTGTATTCCGAGTCCTTTCAAATGTCGTTAAAATTGGCGAAAAGGGTGAAGAACGTTATATTATGATGCTCTACTGGATTGACCAGACAAATTACTTTACTTTAAGTGACAAATATAATGATGAAAAGTCAGTTGTCGGGCTTATTCAAGTGGACAATTTAGATGATGTAATTAACGAAACAAAAGAAGAGCATCGCCCTGCTGTGCGATCAGAGATTGATAAACGAATAAACTTATGGGCCACTCGAATGAATGGTCTTATTAAACGCTACACATCGGACAAATACGTGGTTGTTTTCTCTAATAAGTTTCTTGAAAATCTTGAAGCCAAGAGATTTGCAATTCTTGACGATGTACGTGAAATCGAAGTTGGAAACAAAATCCCTGTAACTTTAAGTATGGGGGTAGGGACAAGTGGCAAGAACCTATCTCAGCTGGAAGAGAATGCATTTTCATCCCTTGAGCTTGCTCTTGGTCGTGGTGGAGATCAAGCTGTTGTTAGGAAACAGGGGAATTATGAGTTCTACGGTGGAAAAACAAAAGCTGTTGAAAAGCGTAATCGTGTAAAGGCTCGAGTTATTGCCCATGCTTTTCGTCCTCTGATTGATGATAGCTCAAAGGTTATTATCATGGGGCATAAAAATCCAGATATGGATGCTTACGGCGCTGCCATTGGCGTGTATAGGGCAGTCTTAAACCGTGGAAAAGATGCTTATATAGTCCTTAATGAAGTGAATGATTCAATACTCAATGTCCACAATGTATTTAAAGACAATGAAACATATCATTTTATAGATACAGAAACAGCACTTGAAATGATTGATGATGATACACTTTTAGTTGTTGTTGATACGCATAGACCGTCCTTCACAGAGGCACCAGAGCTTCTTGAGACAGGCGCTCAAATTGTCATGTTTGATCATCATAGACGTGGAACTGAATTTATAGACAACACTGTCCTTAAATATACGGAGCCATATGCATCATCTACAGCAGAACTGGTAACAGAAATTCTTCAATATATGGAGAACACTATGCGTCTAGACAAGCACGAGGCAGAAGCGCTTCTTGCAGGTATTACAGTAGACACTAAGAACTTTACATTTCAGACAGGTGTACGTACTTTTGAAGCTGCATCTCTTCTTAGAAGGTTTGGGGCAGATACAACGGTGGTCCGTCAACTATTCCAGGATGACCTCAGTACGTTTATCCATAAATCTAATATCGTAAGAAATGCCAAGATTTACGATAACGATGTCGCATTGTCGATTTATGATGAAGATGTATTAAATGCACAGCTTGTCGCTGCACAAGGTGCTGATGATCTTCTGAATATCCGAGGTATTTCCACATCGTTCGTAATAGGTCGCAAAACTGATGAAATGATTTTCATTAGTGGCCGTAGCCTTGGCGATACAAATGTTCAAGTTATCCTTGAGAAAATTGGTGGTGGCGGTCATATGACAGTTGCTGGCGCTCAGTTTAAGGATAAAAGCATCGATGAAGTCAAAGACTTGCTGCTAAGTGCAGTTCAGGAATATTTTGAAGAGGAAGGTGAGTAATATGAAGGTTATACTACTTAAAGACGTTAAAGGTACAGGTAAAAAAGGTGACGTGGTGACAGTCAGCGATGGTCACGGCAGAAACTTCCTGCTTCCTAGAGGACTAGCAAGAGAAGCAACAGATGGAAGCGTAAGCCAAGTGAAGCACCAGAAGGCATCAGAAGACAAGCGCAACGCTGAAATTTTAGCAGAAGCTAAGGCATTGGCTGCAAAAATTGAAACACTTAAAGTTACTTTCCAAGCAAAAGCTGGTGAAGGTAGTAAACTGTTTGGTTCAATTACAAACAAAGACGTTGTAGGCATGCTAGACCAGCAACATGGTATTAAAGTGGACAAGAAGAAAGTAAAAATGGATCAGATTAAAATGCTGGGTACTTTCAAAGCTGAAATCAAGATTCATCCACGTGTTGTTGCTAAACTTGAAATTTTTGTTACTGAGCAAAAGTAGAACTACATAAAATCAATAATGTAAAAGAACCACTGGATTGTCAGTGGTTCTTTTTTTAGGCTCTATTTTACGAAAACGTAAATTGTTTATAACAGGAATTCATTGAAAGAGAATCGAATCTATATAGAATATTCAGAAAAGTGCGTCTTTGTGGAGTTTATAGGGATTGTGCTTATACAATAGGTGGGGAAAAGTTGAGTCGAGGTGTTCATTCATGTACGAAAAGCTGATAAACAATATGCAATCAATCATTATAGGGAAAGAGGCTGTATTACACCGTCTTCTTATTGGGTTACTATCGGAAGGTCATATATTGATCGAGGATGTTCCTGGTGTTGGAAAGACAACTGCCGCACAAGCTTTGGCAAAATCTATGGATCTGAGTTTCAGTCGAGTTCAGTTTACACCAGATCTGTTACCATCAGACATTTTAGGGGTTTCAGTGTATAGACGAGATACATACGATTTTGTGTTTAATAAAGGCCCAATATTTAATCAAATAGTTTTAGCTGATGAAATCAACAGAGCCTCCCCCAAAACCCAGTCAAGCCTTCTTGAAGCTATGGAAGAGAGACAGGTTACCATGGACGGCAAAACGTATTCGTTTGATGGTCCTTTTATGGTTATTGCAACTCAAAACCCCATTGAGTACGAAGGAACATTTCCTCTTCCAGAGGCACAGCTAGACCGTTTTCTTATGAAAATAAGAATCGGATATCCCGAGAAGGCTGATGAAATGAAAATTGTAGAACGTATGGGTACAAGACAAGATATTAGTAGTCTTGAGACTGTACTTACGGTGGACGAGGTAAAGAAGATGCAGTCCATTGTCAAAGATGTTCATGCAGATGAGTCTATCTGGGCGTATATCGTAGATATTGTTAGAAAAACACGTGCTTCAGATGAAGTAATACTTGGGTGTAGCCCAAGAGCAGCAGTGGGTTTACTGACTGCTGCAAAAGCGAGAGCATTTATTAACAACAGATCATATGTTATTCCAGAAGATGTGAGAGAACTGGCTGTTAATGTGCTTGCACATAGGTTGATCGTTAAACCTGAAATTAGATATAAAGGACGTACGTCGGATCATATTATAGGTGACTTGATCGAGTTTGTAAAAGTTCCAAAGGTGGTTGTTCATGACGAATAGGCAGATATTTTTGATCGGCCTAATTTCAGCCATTTTGTTAGCCCTTTTCACAGGGGGACAGTTTATTTACTTCATTGCTGTAACGATGTTAGTGGTTCTTGTGAGCAGTTATTTCATGGTTATATGGAATAGTAAAAACATGTATCTATTCTTCAATATCAGTGAAGAGGTATTAACTGTTGGAGACAACTTATGGATTGAGTATAAGCTAACAAATATGTCCGTCTTGCCAGCTGCATATGTTTTAATGACATTTGTGGCTTCAAAGAAGCTTGGTGAAATGGAGTTTGCTTCCGAGACCGCTTACTACGGCCCATATCAAATGATTACTATTAGAAAGAATGTAACATGTAAGAATAGAGGTTTCTACACTATTGGAAAGCTTGTTGTAGACATTCGAGACCCACTGGGACTCTTTGAACGCCGAGTGGTATTTGACCGTGCTATTGACTTAACTGTGTACCCTAAAGTACACGACATACAAAACTTTAACCTGCCTGCAAAAGAGTTTTTCGGAAGAATATCTGTCCCGATGCAGACACATGAAGACTTTACAAGTATAAAGTCCATTCGTGAATATAGGGTGGGGGACAACACTAAAAAAATTCACTGGAAACTGTCTTCTAAGATGGAAAAACCATTTGTGAAGGAGTTTGATCTTTCTGCTGATACAAAAGTATACATGTTGGTGGACGGATATAAGAAAACAATAAACCCAGAAAATCTGGATTTACAAGATGGATTAGTTGAGACCGCCATATCTCTTGCACATTATTTTCTAAAGCACGACGTGGCTGTCTCTTTGGTGTGCAATACGTTAAAACGACTGTATATTGAAGGTAAAGACATGGAACGGTTTGGTCTCTTCTTAGAAGAGTTAACAGGGTTTATTCCAACTGGTGAACAAACCTTTGTAGAGTTTGTTAGAGGAGAAACCAATAAGTTATATTACGGATCAACAGTTATAGCAGTTACAGATTCACTAGATGAAAGGTTGTTATATACACTGCTCGGATTAAGGGAAAAAAGATTTGATGTTGTCCTTATTCTGTATGGGGATGAAAGTGGCATTATGCCTGCAGAATATGAAATTTTAAAGAATAGAGGGATTCCTTCATTCTGTATTGAGACGCGTGACGACATATCAAGAAAACTGGAGGTCAGCTATGAATTTAAGGCTTTCTAAACAGAACTACATAGCAGGTTTTCTACTAGTTTATTCACTCGGGCTTATGTTAAAGGACGCTCTTAAACTCGATATAGGCACTGGAACAGCTCTGACTATAGTGTTTATAATTTGGAGTTGTATTCATTATCTTTTTGGGAAACGCAAGATCGCTTTAGGAGGAGTAGCTCTTAGTGCTTCCGTTCTATTTCTTGCTATAATACAGCCTATTTCATTAAGATGGATTGACTATATAAAATATAAAAATCCCTTACAGCTTGGGTTATCTAATTATGCTGCTGACTTACTAAAATTGGATGAATGGCCCTCATTTATGTTCTATACAGTTGACGCAGTTATACAGGGTGCCCATGTCTCAGATCAAGTTTATTCATTTAACTTATTGATCATTGGACTATTGACTTTATTCATTGGCCAGATTACATATAGAAGTATTTTAAATAAAAAGCATTACGGTTATTTTCTGATTCCGCTTCTACTTTTTGTTCAGCAGTGGTTCCAATATGCAGAGAATATTCAGGTGCAATTTAGTTTGTACTTTATAGGGTTTGTTATGGTCGCTGGGAGTTATACACATGAGAAGTCGCTAAGTACATCTAAAGGATCAGCATATGGAACCAAACATTTTGCAGCTAAAAGATACGGAGCATACTTATTTATTCTTGGTGCAGTTGTCATAATGATAAGTAATGTTGTTCTGTTTTTCACACCAGTAAGTGGAATTAATTTGGCTATAGGGGAAATGGTTCCTAATATCTTAGATATGCGTACAGGTTATAAACGACAGAGTATGACAATGTTTACGTTTAAACAAACTATGTATCAACCTTATGAAGAAAGACTTGGTGGGCCAGTTGTTCGAGGTGAGAATCCCGTACTCTTGAGAGTGTGGTCTGATAAAGCGGGCGTTTATCTTCGTGGCCGAGTGAAAACGAAGTATACAGGCACATCTTGGGTATCTGAACATGGCCTTTACACAAACAATAATGATTATAGTGCGCATACAGGTCTACCAATAACAAAACAGAAATCATATGAAATTACGGTTGTTCCTGAAGGAATTACTACAAGGACACTATTTGCACCTCTTGGGACAAAAAACATTAAGCTGGATAAAAGCAAGGTTTTCTTAAATCCTGATGGTGCGATGTATTACAAAAGAGAGTCCTTTGAAGAGGCTATGAGTATATACACTATACGAGGCGTAGACTATTCCATGAGAATTGAGGATAAAGACCTATACTTAAATTTACCTGATCCCTATAGTGAAAAAGTTCAGAGTAAAGCGCTGGAACTAACAGAGGGTCTTGAATCGGATTATGACAAAATGGAGGCTTTGAAAAGCTGGCTTCGTGAGAATTATCCGTATAGCCTGGAACCAGGTCTGCCACCAGGTGATGTAGACTTTGTATCTTACTTTCTATTTGAAGAGAAAAGCGGGTATTGTACATATTTTGCTAGTGCTCTTGCCGTTATGGGGCGTTCTATTGATATACCAACCAGGTATGTCGAAGGTTTTATTTTGCCAGGTATGAGAGAACCAGATGGGTCATATGCTGTACGTGCAGATAGAGCCCATGCGTGGACCGAGGCTTACATTGAAGGTGAAGGTTGGAGAATTTTTGAGGCAACACCAGCATATAGTGGAACTACAGCAAGACTTAGAGAAGATCAGTTGTTAGATACAAGTGAGGTTTTGGTGACTGCTGTAGACGATGAAGCGCAGTTTGCACTGGATGCAAAGGAAGGGCTTCTTGATGTGGCAATAGGGGAAGGTAGTGACTATGTTCGTGTAGAGACACCTGACTATTCTAAAGAAATACTATATGGTCTGATGAGTCTTGTATTCCTAGCCTTTGTTGTTATAATAATAGTTCTTCAGAAGGTTAAAAGTCATTTTGAGAAAGGGACTAGAAATAGTCTTTCGATTCGACTCATTTACTATCTAGAAGATTTGATAGATATTGACAGTGATACAATGACGCCTGCAGAGAAGTTAGAGAAGTATATGTCTTCACGGGACGACTTTGATCTAACCATGTACCCACATGCATATGATATAATAGACAAGGTCAATGTCGTACTTTATAGTGGGATGGATGTAAGTGAAGAAACCTTAGACGTGATCAGGAACGCGGTTTATCAGATTGAACGAGAAACCAAAGGGCGTTTTAACCGAATAAGATACTTGTTTAATCGATGATCCATCTAAGATGAAATAGAAGCAGTAGAAGTTTTTGAGAAAGGAAATGCAAAATGGAATTTATGGGCAAAGTACCGCCGCATAGTATAGAGGCGGAGCAATCTGTACTTGGTGCTATGATCCTTGATAAGGATGCAATAACAGAAGTAACAGATGTCATTAAAGAACATGATTTCTATAGAGAAGCACATAAAGAGATTTATATTGCAGTTACTGAATTGTTCAATAAAAATGAACCAGTAGATCTCATAACAGTTTCTGATCAGCTCATTCTTAACGGAAAGTTAGAAGAAATTGGTGGTATAGAGTATCTTGCAGATCTAACAAGTGCTGGTGTAGTAACAACAAATGCCAGACACTATGCAAAAATTATTAGTGAAAAAGCAACACTTCGTAGACTGATAAGGGCTTCATCTGAAATTATTGAACAGGGTTATGAAACCCAGGATGCGGCTCAGGTACTTGAAAAAGCAGAAAAGACCATATTTGATATTTCTCAGAACCAAAGTCGTGAAGGTATGACAGCCATTCGAGAAGTCCTAGTGAACGCATATGATGAAATTGAAAGAATGTATGAACATGAGGGTGGCATTACTGGTATTACAACGGGTTTTATTGACCTTGACGCTAAGACAAGTGGTTTCCAACGATCAGATATGATTCTGGTTGCAGCCCGACCTTCCATGGGTAAGACTGCATTTTCGCTGAACCTGTGCCACAATGCTGCCCTTAAAGGCAATGGATGTGTTGCCATATTTAGTCTGGAGATGTCTAAAGAGCAGCTGGTTCAGCGTCTGCTCAGTTCGGAAGCACACATACCTCTTGGAAAGATCCGTAATGGGGATCTTGAAGAACAGGATTGGATCGATATTACAAAGGGTATGAGTACCCTGTCTAATGCTAAAATTTTTATTGATGATACCCCAGCGGTAACTGTAATGGAAGTTCGTGCAAAATGTAGACGTTTGAAGATGGAACATGGTCTGGATATGATCATGATTGACTACCTTCAACTTATGTCAGGTAACGCGGAGTCCAGGCAGCAAGAAATCTCGAATATTTCCCGTGGTCTAAAGGGACTTGCCAGAGAATTGAACTGTCCTGTTGTTGCACTGTCACAGCTGTCACGTGCACCTGAACTTCGTGCTGATCATAGACCGATTCTTTCCGATCTACGTGAATCCGGCGCTATAGAGCAGGATGCCGATGTTGTTATGTTTTTGTATCGTGATGAGTACTACTTCCCTGATTCAGAGAAAAAAGGAATCGGCGAAATTATTATAGCCAAGCAAAGAAATGGTGAGACAGGAACTGTTGAGATTACCTGGCTTGGTCAATTTACAAAATTCGTTAATCTTGAACGGGACTATGTCGAGTAGGTGACACTATGGAGCGGACGAATATTCGTCTACGACCTTTTAAACTAAGAGATACGACAGAATTAACCCAGTGGGGTAAACATGACGATCCACGTTTTTTTCACTACAATTTTCCATATACTAAGTCTAATGATTTAGAGAGATGGTATAGGACGAAGAAAGGTCTATTGAGTAGATGGGTTTATGCTATCGAAGTTGACCGTCGGGTTGTTGGTTATATTACCCTGAAAAATGTAAAGTGGTCTGAAAAAAGAGGTGAGATGGGTATTGCTTTAGATCCCAATGTTGTTAACAAAGGGATTGGTACCCGAGCTATATGTTTATACTTATATAGGGTGTTCAAGAGTTTTTATATAGAAGAGATTCACTTAAAGACATCCGAGTTTAATGAACGAGCTATAGCCTGTTATGAGAATATCGGGTTTAAGCATATTCAAAAGAAGAAAGAACAATTTGAGGAACAGAGCTTTCGTTCGGAAATACTCAACAGATTTCCTCTATTTGAACACGATAAAAAGAAACTATATGTAAATTATTGTTATATGAAAATCACAAAAACGGAGTTCTTTAGACGATATGTTAACAAATCCGAATGTTGAACGGTATAAAAATTAAATATACGGATTGATTATACAATGTTCGTCATATAACACGAACATTGTATTTTTATTATGCAAAAATAATCGGAAAAATGATTGACGTTGCCATTTGGTTCTGCTAGTATGTATTTGTAAGTTCGGAAGATAAGTGAGGTGCGATTATGTCAACTGTAGTTATTGTAGGGTCTCAATGGGGAGACGAAGGCAAAGGCAAAGTTATTGATTATCTAGCAAGTGAAGCAGATGTTGTTGTTCGTGGTCAAGGTGGAAACAATGCAGGCCATACCGTAGTTGTAGGCGACGAAAAGTACGCACTACACCTTATACCATCTGGCGTTTTATATGAGAACACTATGAATGTTATTGGTAATGGTGTTGTTGTTGATCCTGAGAGTCTTATCAAGGAACTTGATGGTCTTGAAGGTCGCGGTGTGAATACGGACCATATTCGTATTAGTGACCGTGCTCACCTAGTATTCCCATTCCATAAGGAAATTGACCGTCTGGCTGAAGAAGCTCGTGGTGCGGCTAAAATTGGCACAACGAAAAAAGGCATTGGCCCATGTTACATGGATAAGGTTGAACGTTCAGGCCTTCGTGTATGTGACTTACTAGACGAGAATTTTGAAATGAAGCTTCGTGCTCAAGTGGCACATAAAAATAAAATAATCGTAAATGTGTATGAAGGTGAAGCATTAAATGCAGACATGATTGTAGAAGACTACAAACGTTTCGCGCAGAGACTTCGTCCATATATTTCTGATACGATCCGCATTGTTTATGATGCAGTCAAAGGCAACAAGAAAGTTCTTCTTGAAGGTGCACAAGGTACACTTCTAGACATCGACTTTGGTACGTACCCATACGTAACAAGTTCTCACCCGATTTCAGGTGGTTTTGCAATTGGTTCTGGAGTTGGTCCAAATAAAATTGAAGAAGTTCTTGGTATCACAAAGGCGTACACGACTCGCGTAGGCATGGGACCATTCGTTACAGAGTTAGACGATGAAATCGGTGAAAAAATTCGTGTTCAAGGTCATGAATTTGGAACGACAACTGGTCGTGCTAGACGTTGTGGCTGGTTAGATACAGTTATTGTTAACTATGCAGCTCGTGTTAATGGCATGACTGCTCAATCACTAATGTTGCTTGATGTACTAACAGGTTTTGACGAAGTTAAGATCTGTACTGCTTACAAGTATGGTGAAGAAATAATTGAAGACTACCCAGCAAGTCTTGCAATGCTAGAGAAGTGTGAGCCTGTATATGAGACACTTCCTGGTTGGAGTGAAGATATTACTGGGGCTGAAAAGTTCGAAGATCTACCTGTGAACTGTCAGAATTACGTAAACCGAATTGAAGAGCTTACAGAAGTACCTGTAAAGATCATTTCAATTGGTCCAAAACGCTCTCAGACAATCATTCGTGAGCGAGTGTATAGAGACTAAGTAGCGATATTTCAAAACCTTCCTATCGATCATTAAGATAGGAAGGTTTTTTTGCTTTCAAACTTTCTTTGAGTAAACATAATATGATATACTTATGTAGAATACGGTAACTCTGACTTTTGAAGAAACTGACATTTAAATTGATGGCGACTATAATGAACAGATATAAAACCAAAACAGGGGCTAATTATGCGAAAAAAAGATTGGAAAGATCAGTTTCTTGATAAACTGGCTTGGTTTATTGCGGCCTTGGCAAATCCATTCTATGGATTTTACCAAAGTCTAAAGCGTGCTCGTAGAAGGAATTCATACTACAGTGGAGCGCGTTCGAACCGTTATAATTTCAAATACAAAGTATCAAAATTTATAGAAGATAATCATCATGTAGTATATGCAGGTGTTGCGGTACTAGTACTTGCGGTTATTGCTTACACAGTGACAACGTTTATTCCTCAAACAAATCCATCTGTGTTGACTGCAAGTGCAGTAGGTCAAAGCGACGATTCAAATATGGAAACTGTAGCACTAAGTGGTGCTGTTGCTGACCTTAATGAATCAGTGGACGGACAAAATACTGAAAAGGTAGAACAATCAGCTGAGGAAGTTCTTTACGGCAAGTTAGTTGAAGGTATGGAATTAACTGCTGGGGTATCTGTTGAAGGCTATGAAGTTTTTGCCAATGAGAAACCTGTCGCTTACTTTAATACAAGAGAAGAAGCAGAGTATGTTCTTGATACTTTAAAAGAAAGATATCAGAGTAATGAGGAATCTGAATACTTACGTGCTTACTTCCAAGAGAATGTAGAAGTGACTAAGACATATAAACCAGTTGGAAAATGGACAGAGTTTACTGATCCAGAAACTATACTGGAGTACATAATTCGCGGAACGAATGAGCAAAAACGCCATATTGTTGAAAAAGGCGAAAACTTCTGGGTTATTGCTAAAGGATATGGTATTCCTGTAAATGATCTTGTTAAAGCCAATCCTGAGGTTGTTCCAGAAAGACTTCAGATCGGTCAGCAAATCAGTCTTGTAGTACCAAGACCTCTAATTAGTGTTTATACAGTTGAAAGTGCTGAGTATAACGACCCAATTCAATATGATATTGAGTATGAAGATACAGCAACCATGTTCCAAGGTGAATATAGAACCAAAGTTAAAGGTCAACTTGGCGAGCGCTTTGTTGAAGCAGAAATTTACAGAGTGAATGGTCTTGAAGTTGGACGTATTATCATGAATGAAGACATTCTAGACGATCCAACGACGAAAGTTGTTTTCAGAGGTACGAAAGATCCACCCCCAAGAAAAGGTACAGGTGTATTTGCAAAGCCTACAAGCCGTGGTTACATCACTTCGGGCTTTGGCTGGAGATGGGGACGTCAACATAGTGGTATAGATGTTGGTATTCCAACTGGCACACCAGTTACAGCAGCAGACGGTGGTGAAGTTATTTTCTCTGGGACTAAAGGCGGTTATGGTAAGTGTGTAATTATTGACCATGGTGCCAATATGAAAACACTGTATGCACATAACTCGAAACTTTATGTAAGAAAAGGTGAAAAAGTCTTTAAAGGACAGACCATTGCAGCTTCTGGAAATACCGGAAGAAGTACTGGGCCACACCTTCACTTCGAAATTCAGAAAAATGGTGTTCCTGTGAATCCAACAGGGTACATTTCTTACTAAGGTATGACTAAAAGAACAAATACCGCTATGTGCAAGCATAGCGGTATTTTTATAGAACTTTCAAAATGATTACGAAAATTTCGATTTCGATATCATTTCGGGTATAATGGGCGTAGAATATAATCGAGGTGAAAACTATGGATAAAAAAATTCTAGTTGTTGATGATGAAAAGCCAATTGCAGACATAATTAAGTTTAATCTTGTAAAGGAAGGCTTTACTGTTGTTGTTGCCAATGACGGAGAAGAAGCGATTAAGATGCATGATCAGGTGTTACCGGATCTTATGTTGCTTGACGTTATGCTTCCTAAAATGGATGGATTCCAAGTCTGCAGGAAAATTCGTGAAAAGCATTCAACTCCAATTATCATGTTAACTGCGAAAGAAGAAGAAGTGGATAAGGTTCTAGGTTTAGAGCTTGGAGCGGATGATTATATCACCAAACCATTTGGCATGAGAGAGCTTATAGCACGTGTAAAGGCCAATTTGAGACGAATTGACTTAGATGGTACTGTTGAAGCGGGCGAAGTAAGTGTTATTGAGTCTGGCAACTTAAGTATTGATCTGGACAGATATGAAGTGAGCAAGGAAACCACTATTATTGAACTTACGCTTCGTGAGTTTGAACTACTGAAGTATCTTGCAACTCAAGAAAACCAAATATTCTCTAGAGAACAGTTGTTAAAAGATGTATGGGGATACGAGTATTTTGGTGATATCCGTACAGTTGATGTTACTGTTAGAAGGCTTAGAGAAAAAATAGAAGACGACTCCAGTAGTCCAAAGTATATTTTGACGAAACGTGGGGTAGGATATTATTTCAGGAGGACATAATTAAATATGTTTAAGAGCATAAGGTGGAAATTTATAATTATCTATTTCATGCTCGTGTTTATTGCAATGATCATCGCAGGTGTGTTCATAATACAACAGATCCAGGAATACCATTTCAGTAATGTAACAGATGAGCTTAAGGAAATCTCTGAACTGGTGTTGCCTAATCTCGAGCGGTATGACGATCTGGTATCAAATCAGGATGATATTCAAAAGCTAATCACCGGTGTTCAGGGTGTTGGAATCACAAAAGAAATCTATGTCATTGATCGAAGCAATAATAGTATTGTTGCTACAACAACTGAAAACGTTGGAATTTCTGCAGATAAAGTACTAAAACTTGATTTGCTCCTTTCTGGGCTAAATGGACGAAGTGCTGAATCTAATGAGAATATACCAAGTGGGGACTCCATATTTAGAACGAAAGACATGATCTTTCCAGTTGTTCATACAGGCAAGGTAACAGGTGCCCTGTATCTTCGATCAGACCTAAGAGAAATCTTTGACACACTAAACAAATCTATTGTTATTATTATCCAGTCGATTGTCTTATCGTCTGGATTTACCATTCTACTAGGATTCTTTATTGCAAGGACGATTACGGATCCTATTAATGATGTAACAATGCGTGTTGCCAAACTTGCCCAAGGTGATTTCAACCAAGTGGTTCAAGTTCGGTCCGATGATGAAATTGGTCAGCTTGCAGATACTTTCAACTACCTGACTGGTCGACTGAATACGAGTATGCGTGACATTTCCAGAGAAAAAAGCAAACTGGAAACAATAATCAATCACATGGATGACGGGCTTATTGCAGTTGATCGTGCAGGTGAGATGATTCATATCAATCCTAAAGCGCGTAATTTCCTAAAAATTAATAAACACGAGAGAGATTTCAATAAAATAGCAGAGCGAATTGACCGCGGTTTAGTTCTGGAGAACTTAATGTTTAACAATCCAGACTGGACAGGTTCTGTAACTGAGCAATTTGAAAACAGTTATATCAAAATTAGTTTTGCACCATATACAAATGATCAAGGGGACAAAAATGGGTTTGTATTCCTAATTCAAGACATAACGGAAACTCAAAGACTTGAAGATATGCGCCGTGAGTTTGTTGCAAATGTTTCCCATGAATTAAAAACCCCTTTAACAAGTATTAAAAGTTATACAGAAACAATTCTTGATGGCATGATTGAGGATCGCGAAATGACGGAGCAGTTTCTAACAGTTGTTAACTCAGAAGCAGATCGAATGGCGAGACTTGTTCGCGATTTATTACAACTGTCTAATTTTGATGCTCGCAAAGTTGCCTTAGATTTTGAGTATCATGATTACGTTATGTTATTAAAGAAGGCAATCGTGAAAGTTGAAGTAACAGCAAAGTCTAAAATGCAAGAGATCAAGCTCATTGCAGATGTTGATGAAGTTGTTGGTTATTTTGATTATGACCGAATTGAACAGGTTATGTTGAACATACTGTCTAATGCCATTAAGTACACACCAGAAAATGGTCGAATTAAAGCATTTATTACAAGAAATGGTGACCATGTACAGATTAGGGTGGATGATACGGGTATAGGTATTAGTAAGAAACATCTAACTAGAATATTTGACAGATTCTATCGTGTAGACAAAGCACGATCTCGTAATTTAGGTGGAACAGGACTTGGTCTTTCCATAGCAAAAGAAATTGTAGATCTGCATCAAGGCGAGATTGAGATTGATTCAAAAGTCGGATCTGGTACTTCGATTATCATTAGAATTCCAATCGAAATGGAGCTTGATCAGACATCTTGAAGACAAAACCATGTCGAATAAAGTCGAATTGTGTAATCTTGACTTAAAAGTGGTGTAATACTGCTGTAATATTCCTTGTGTATAATGAGATTGAAAATGTAGAGTATAATGTAAAATTCTTAAGTTAGGTTGGATGTGTATGTACAAAAAAGGTACTTCCTTAATTTTGACAGTGGCATTTATGCTAATACTGTCCACGGCAACATTTGCCGGCATACAATTGAATCCTGTTGAAGCAGGCGATATAACACTGATTGAACCACAAATCGGTACGGAGGCACAGGTCTTTGTTAAAGACTCTATGGCTATTTCTATACGTTCCGAGAGTGATCATACTGTGTATGTTAGTCTGTATAAAGTCATGCCTTCTATACGTGATGCCTATTTAGATGAAGCTTGCGATTCGGAAATGATTTTGACTGCTGAAGATGTACCATTTAAGGTCATTAGTGGTGGAAGCATTGTAACTCGTGATTCAGTCTCTGATATACCTGATAACGATCTTGAAGATGCTGGTTTTGAAGAGTCTGACTTTGAAGATGATTCTACAGACTCTGACAGTATTATAAACGGATCAGAGGTGCTCCTTCAAAAGGATAAGTTGTCTTCAAAAGAAAGACAATCTATTATTAAAGGCCTTTAAAAGTGAGAAAAAGTCATTTGAAAAGCAATTGAAAGTGCTTGAGGACTCTTATGATGCGTACACTGAAAATTTCATTGAAGGACATGAAGACAATCATGAATATACACAAGATGAATTGAAAGTTATTAAGTCATATCTTCAAGATGTTGAAGATGCACAAGAAAAGTGTCTTGAATATACTATTGCAAGAGATGCATATGAGGCGATATTCGAAACGCCACTATTTGGTCCTGAGGATCTAACTGACACAGGCATTTTGCCTTATTACCAGAAAACAGTCGAACAGATCACACCGGGATTATACAAGTTTGTATTTACAAAGCAAGACAAATCAATAGTAGATTCTATTGAGTTTGAGGTTGTTAAGAAAGAAGAACTTACGGAAGAAGATATTAAAGAAGCAATGCCTTCTACTCTTGGAGATTTAATTTTACCTGTAAAAGAGGAAATTCAAGAAGAAGTCAAAGAAGAAATTGAAGAAGAAATCATAGATGAAACTATAACTGTAACAGACGAAGACATTAATGAAGCTGATTCAGTGGAACCAACTGAGGATGCGCCAATTGACATAATAGAAGAAGAGCCAGTTAAAACAACGGATTCACTTATTAAGGTAATTGAAGAAGAACAGTTGGAGGAAAAGCCTACTGTAGATAATACGGACGAGTAACATCGGGAGGCAGTAATGAACAGAGAAATGTTCAAGTCAGCGACACTTATGTCACTGTTTGTTCTCTGTATCGTCTTAACTGGGCAACTTATGTTAAGTCTCTCAACCGACCGTCAGGACAGTGCTATTCAGGCACTGGCCATAAACAAAACATTTGATATCAAAGAAATCTTCAGCCCCCAAAGCTTTATTATTAGTTTTGGGGGCGGAATTTATACTCAGAACTATTCTGAGGAAAATTCCAACCTATGGAGAGAAGTACAAGTTGAGCTGATGGTGTTTTTGCAAAACAAGAATAGCTTAATGAGCTTTGAATCAGTGGACGAGTCTCGGTGGATTGAGATGGTTAAGAGTCGCGCAGTTCGTTTTAAGATGCCGTTTGATATAACATTAGGCGATGTACAGACGATGCTAGGTCTTGAAGCAGAACGTTCGAATAGACCAGAGAAATTCAATTCCATATTGATATCAACTCATGATTTGAATAGTCTTTATTTTGCAAATGAGGATACATCTGAGTTCTATAGAATGCAGGGTCCTGAGTTGTCTGAGGATTTTGAAGGATCAATATCAAGAATTGAAAAAGAAACAGATATAGAATATAGGAGAGTAGAAGATTTATTTGGACTTCAAGACGCAATAGATGATGAAAATGTACTTGAAAACAATAGTGTTTTCCCAATCAAAAGCAGTTTCGTAGATTTTGTTTATGTTACACCTGAAGTCGACGTGACAAATAAAGATGATAGCGCGCTTAAATCTTATGCAAATAAGGCTTTTGGAAAGCAGTTTAACTTTGTAAAGAAAATGATTGATGTTGATGAGTCTGTCATTTATCTCTATGGGTATGGAAATAAGGCTTTACGTTTAGGTAAAGATGGATCAATACAGTACACAGAAAGAATTGAACCTGGTACGCGAATTGAATCCACCACTTTTGTAGAGGCAATACAGTTGGCACTAAACTTCATTGATCAATATGGTGGTGCACCAGCGAGTATGTATTTGGCTGACTATGAGACAAATGAAGATGATGATAAAAATATTGTGTATACATTCCACTTTGATTACCGAACTTCGGATTTCTTTGTAATGTCCGACAGTACATCTAATAATCATAGTATTGTGGTAGAAATCGTGGGCAATCAGGTAACCAACTTTGATAGATTGGTACACAGATACAAAAGCAGTTTTATGGTTGATATTTATCCAAAGACATATACGATCATTGAAGTGATTAATCTCAATGGGAATCGGATTCAGAGTGACTATTTGAAAAAAATCCCAGAGCTTGAAGGTTTACCTGACGATCAAGTTTGGACTAGAATTCTTGGCGATATCTCAAATGTTGAACGTGTATATTTTAAAGAAGCAGATAAACTTTACTTGAGTCCTGCTTGGAAACTGGATATCAGAGAGACAAGTTACACTTTTGGTCTTTATGATGGACGGTTGTTAAGACCACAAACGAACTAGGAGAATCTAATGGATTGGAGTCGTACGAAAACAATACTCATATTGGCACTCATTCTTACAAATGGTCTGCTTGTATTCGTTTTGTATGGAGATCAATTGGGTGCAGATGACATAAAAGATGTTAAGGAAAATCAATTGCGAGAAGTCGTGTCACTACTTGAGTCAGAAGAGATTTATATGACTTCTGAGATACCGTCTGAATACCTTGTGTTGTCTGACTTAAAGCTGACATACGAAATGTATGATGATGAGAGTTTGATCATGGAGCTTCTAGGAAGTCGATATTCTAAAGTAGATGACCGCTACCTTTCAAAAGATGCAGAGGTAAAGATTATCGGAGCTCAGGAACTCATTTACCGCGAGCTTAATGTGATGGGTGGCTTTGTTGAAACAGACTTGGTTAAGGCTGAGAATATAGCAAATGCTTTTTTACTTGATAAAGGATTGGAAAGTGATTCTGCCAAACACTGGAACACAACCCAGCTTGAAAATGGTACAGCACTTATTGAGTATCGACAAATTGAAGATGGGTATTTTGTCGAAAACGCATATATGACATTCACAGTAGCTGGTGAGGAGATTAGTGAGTTTAGACGAAAGTGGTTTGGAACAATCGAGAAACTTGAAACAAGCAAAGTTATTGAATCCCCTTCAAAGGCGCTATTCAGACTATTGCCTGAGATTGATTCCAGTGAAACTATTGAGCGGCCTGTGAAAATAGTGTCTATGGATCTGGGATATAGATTGGTTTCTAATATATTGACAATCAACTTTCAAGAAGGTGAACCTAGCCCATACTGGAGATTTATGACGAGTTCTGGTGACGTTGTTTATATTGAAGCCCAAATACAGGAGTAAAATCGGAGCTGTGATTAGAGTCATAGCTCTTTTTAATTTCATTCAAACATGTATTGAAGATTAAAATAGGGTATAATTTCATCAGGAGGCAGTTATGAGGACTCTATTTTTTAGTGTAACAAAATTTATTTCCCTAACTCTATTGCTGTTAATAGTATGCCTGGTGTTCCCATTCACACGGATCATTCCTAGTATGGGAATTATGATGATGAACAATATAAATCAGAGTAAAAACTCTATTCCATATATGGATAAGATAGAAGTGCATATGCCTGCTGGAAGAATTGGCGAAACCCAACAGTGGTATCCCTTTCTGCTGACTTACAATGCGAGTGCCTCATTTTCAAAAGTGACTGGCAGAGATATTGATTTGACGATCGTGTACAATTTTGGTGCATACGATTATAAAACTGGTCGCTCAAAAATATATAGTATAGATTCCCCTTATAATGGGGCTTTTTATGGAGCATATTTCATTAAAGAAAAAGATATACCTTTCAGTTTCTTGTTTGATGCCAGTGGAGTATTGAAAGAGGATTCAATTGCAAAAATTGCAGAATTTGATTATATGAATCTTGTCCTAATGGGCCTTGGAGCGGAGACTTCCAAAATTGGATTTGAGTTAGGTGGTGTAACTTATGAAGAAATACAGTTTAATGGATACGACTGGAATGTCATAACAAGCGAGATAGTAACGAACAGTCCAGCTCATAAGTACCAAGGGTTTAACATGAACTATCTTCAATATGGGCTTCCTCACAATGAGAAAAACGAAGATTTTCCAGAAATAATACATCAAAGTCGTATATGGGTGACAAGACTAGAAGACAAGGATACAACTCTTGTGCTCTACGCTTTAACACCTGATAAAGTATTTCTTGAGGAAATGAGCGACCAAATAATCTACGAATCAAGTATTACATTAAAGTGATCAGATTGCCACATTGTGTCTGAGCCTATATAATAGAAAGGTAAACTTCAGGAATCGAAAAGAGGTAAACATGTCAATGAACTTTTGCTCACTAGCCAGTGGCAGTAGCGGTAACTGCCAATATGTTTCGAGTGAAACAACTCATCTGCTTGTGGATGCGGGCTTGAGCGGTAAATATATAAAAAATGCATTAGATAATATTGATGTTGATCCAGATATAATTCATGGTATTCTGGTCAGTCATGAACACTCAGATCACGTAAAAGGTGTAGGTGTTCTCATGAGACGATATGGTGTCAAGCTGTATGTAAACGAACTCACCTGGAGCGCGATGAAGCATAAGGTAGGCGAAGTTAATGAAGAGAGTATTATTTTCTTTAAAAGCAATGAAAGCCTTACGATTGGGGACATAACGGTAAAGCCATTTTCAATTTCTCATGATGCTGCTGATCCAGTTGGATTCTCCTTCTCCATTGAAACAGCAAAGGTGTGTGTAGCAACTGACTTAGGTGTTGCAAGTGATGAAATCGTAAAGGAAATTAGTGATTGTGATTTGTTAATGATTGAAGCCAATCATGACGAGGAAATGCTTAAGATGGGTAAGTACCCATATTACCTTAAAAGAAGAATCCTGAGTGAGGATGGTCATATATCTAATGAGTATGCAGGAGAACTTGTTGTTGAGGCAGCACGTGGAGGTAGAGTAAATCAGGTATTGCTTGGTCACTTGAGCAAGGAGAATAATTTCCCTGAGCTTGCATATGAAACAGTTCGCCAAGTTGTTGAAAACAGTAACATTGAGGTTGGTGTTGATCTGAAGATTGACATGACTTATCGAGATCGTGTAAGCCGTTTGTATAAAATAAAAAGAGTGATATAAGTGATATGCCCACTGATTAGTCAGTGGGTATATTTTGACTAGAAAGTATACATATTAAGGCTTTTGTGTATGTAATTGGCTTTGAGTACAATTAATTACATAATATGGAAAATGGTGTTGTGAATAAATTTGAAAAATGGAAAACCAATATGTTTCACATGAAACAAGGAAATAAATTTAAAGTATAGAAATAAATAGAATTGTTAGAATTATATACAATTAAGTAAGTGTATTAAAATAGAAAATCCGCCAGGGGCAATAACTATTGCATGACGGATTTTACACAGCTTATTTATCTAAATTATTTTCTTCGTTCACTTCATGAGCTTTTTGCTCAGAACGTTCTTGTTCAGCTTCTTTACGCCTTCTTGGTAAGATGATAGTTACTCTGGTACCACCATTTAGCTCACTATCAACATGGATTTTACCACGATGTTGTTCTACAATAATCTTTGCTATTGCAAGTCCTAGGCCTGTTCCGCCAGTTTTCTGCGGGTTATCGGCTAGCCTGGAACGAGATTTGTCAGCACGATAAAATCTATCAAATATGTGAGGTAAGTCTTCAGCAGAAATACCAATACCGTTGTCTTCGATTGCTACAAGAGCATGTCGCTCGGACGTTTGCAGTTTAATTTTAATATTACCACCGTCTGGAGTATACTTAATGGCATTGTCAATGAATACACGAATAGCTTGTTTCAGTTTATCAGCGGAGCCATAAAACAGGAGTCTATCAGCGATTTCAGGAGAAATTTCGTGTTCTATGTCAATTAGGTTGGTTTCCTTAACGACTTCATGCATCATAACACTTAAATCAAATGTGTCCATGTCCATTTTGAGTGTTCCTTTATCGTTACGGGCAATGAACAGTAGACTCTCAACTAGAGATTGCATGTTATCGGCTTCACCCTGTATAGCATCAATACTTTCCATAAGTATTTCAGGATCTTCTTTGCCCCAGCGGTCAAGCATATTAGCATACCCTTTAATAACTGCGATAGGTGTTCGAAGTTCGTGTGAAGCATCTGAAACAAATTGTCTTTGGCGTTCGTAGGACAGTTGAATATTGTCCATCATCTTATTAAAGACCATGGCAAGATCCTTTAGTTCATCCTTTGTACCTCGTACATTCAGACGTTTATCAAGGCTGCTTATAGAAATGTTTTGTACATTTGTAGTCATGAGTTCAAGGGGAGCCAAATGTTTTGTGGATATTCTTGAAGAGGAACGAATCGCCCAAAGTATAAGCATGAAGCTCATGAATAGAGAGATTATCGTTATTCTATCAAGCGTTGATTGTGCTTCCTCCATTGAATAAGAAGCCAGTAGTATTAAATCCTGATTATCGACCTTGAACCATTCTTGTTTATACAACTTACTTGGAAATTGGTATGTGAAAGGTGAAAACTGTTCACGTTCCTCAGCAAGCACCCACTCAGGTAAAGGTTCAACAGAGCTTGCGACAGGCTGTAGGTACTGATCATAGATTGTTATATCTAGACCTAGTAAACCAAGGATGTCATTGAAGTACTCTGAGTTGTCTCTATCGTCATTCTTGTTTGCCAGTTCAATTATCATTTCTGCTCGCTCGTCCAGATCATCAACAGCACCTTGGAATAAAGAGAACTTTAGTGATCCAAAAATAACAAGGTTAACAATGACAATTAACTGAATCATAAACAGGGCAAAGCCTAGAGTCATTTTGAAGGTAATATTAAAGCGAAATAGGGAAAGAAATGTGTCAAAGCTTTTAATGTTTTCAAGCCATGACAAAAAGCCTTCCCAAAATGGCGTTAGATCCTCTTTCACGCGATTCTCTACAGAGTCAGCTGCTTTTTGTGCATTCTTTTCAAACTTTTTTACAGAGTCATCAAAGTCTACATTAATTTTTGGACCCTTGCGAGATTTCTTATAGGGCCCCTTATATCTTTTGTGTTCAAACTTGTAATATTTCTTTTTATCCTTGTCCATCAGAATCCTCTTTTACAAGATAGCCAACGCCGCGAATGGTATGAATCATTTTTATACCAAAAGCATTGTCGATTTTAGTTCTTAGGTATCGGATATAAACGTCGACAACATTCGTATCACCATAATAGTCATAGCCCCAAACTTCATCAAGGATTTGATCGCGTGAAAGGGCAATGCCTTTATTACGAACTAAATAATGAAGTAGGTCGTACTCTTTTTTTGTAAGCTCTACAGCATTATTTTCAAAGAATACAGCATGCTGTGAAACATCTATTTTTATTGGTCCGCAATTGAAAACAGTATGTTCCTGAACAGGTGCAGTGGCTCCTGTTGGTCTTCTAAAAATACGTCTAATACGAGCCAGTAGCTCCTCAATGGCAAATGGTTTTGTGATATAGTCGTCAGCACCAAGATCAAGACCCATGACTTTATCCATTGTGTCATCTTTAGCTGTTAGCATAATGATTGGTACTTCTGACTCTTTGCGGATTCTTCTGCAAACTTCCATACCATTTAAACCAGGCAACATAATATCGAGAATAATAAGACCATATTCTCCTTCGAGAGCTTTATCAAGACCCGATCTACCATCATGAACCTTTTCAACTGTGAAACCTTCGTGCTTCAATTCTAGCTCTACGAATCTTGCGATCTTTAGATCATCCTCTACTATAAGAACTTTATCTTCCATTGAAACCATCCCCCTTTTAGACTTCATCTTTCTTCCATTATATTTCTTTTTTGAGAAGAGACAAAGCCCTTATATGGCGATGTTTCACATTTGTAAAACTCACCAAGAGAAGGGCTTCATATACTGTCTTATTTTCTAGTTATTTTTGGAACAATTAAAGTTACTGCTGATCTTCGTCAGATGCAGAAACGTTAGCTTCAGTAGGCTCGTCTGTGTCCGATTCAGCTTTTTTTTCAAAGTTAATGTCAGATGACTTTTGACCTTGGAATTCTTCTTTAATTGTTTCCTTGACCTTTTCGTCGTCCACAATTGTTTCACCGTCAGGTTTAATCAGAGCAATATGGTATCTGAATAGAACTGCAGCTAGTAGAGCAACTAGTGACATTGGAAGAGTGAATACACCAACAACTAAAGCCACTGTAGCAGGTAAGTTAAGAAGGGTGTCATTTTCTCGGTAGATTTTGAATCTCATTTTGTGAACTTTCTTAACACCATCTTCTATTTTCTTGCCATAGTCATTTTCAGGACCACGCTCTCTATAATATCTTTGATTAGATGATCGCTGTCTTCTTTGGTCTTCGTTTCCAGATTTTATTTTCTCGTTTTCTTCAAGCCAGATTAAAGCTTCAACTAGGTCGCCGCTGCACTGTTCAAGTGCTTCTTTGGCTTCCTTGTATCCTACGTTAGCTCTTTCTTTTAACAGGTCAATTTTTTCAAGATTAATACTCATGGTTTACCTCCTTGGATTCTACTTTATATTTATTATTTGAATTGATTTCGTTGGTGAGTTATTATTTGATCTACTTGTATAATACGACTATCGACTTAAGATTAAATAAGTGCGAGATTAAAGTTTTATGAGAAGTGGTGGCAAAGTAAACTAAATTTGTCTATAATCAAGATGAGAAAAGGGGTGAAACCATGGTTGATCAAAGTCAGACATCCGAAGTGGAAGCATTTTTCTTTAAGAGAATGATGCAGTTCTGCCTAGGCATATCTATTTTCAATATAATAGGTAATGTTATTGTAGGCCTTGATTTCATTACCAATGTAAAATGGATTGTTTTAATTCCAATAGCTACAGTGGGACTGGAGCATAAGGAGAATGATTCGTTAAGACCTTGGTTTTTATCAATTCTATATTGTTTTGTTATTTTTCTTTTTATACCAAGTGGTTGGAAAACAACAGGTGGTTATAATTATTTGACTCTGGGATATGTTCTACTAGTGGCCATGTCTATTGGTTTTCTTCTAAAAGGAAAGTTGAGACTCTTGTTTGCAGGACTCGAACTGTGCGTATTTCTTTTCTTGGCATATCTGCAATATAGTGATCCCAATTTTGTTGACGTTGTTCCACAGGGTGTTCATTTAATGGATTTGTACATTCAGACACCTATAATATTTTTGACAGTAATATATATGTCAACTGTGTTTGCTCAGGCATATCAGAGTGAAAGAGACAGGTTAAAACTATATAGTGAGTTACTCGCAGATCGAAATAGAGCCTTAGAGATTATTTCGAGGACAGATGAATTGACTGGATTATATAATAGAAGGTTTCTATTTGAAAAATTAGAAAGCATAGTGAAATCTAAAGGTGAAGCAACAATTATAATGATGGATATTGATGATTTTAAGTATATTAATGATGGTTTTGGTCATTTGGTTGGAGACGAAGTTATTATTCAAGTGAGTCATTGTATTAGAGATGAAGTTGGAAAACTCGGTTCAGTTGGAAGGTATGGGGGCGACGAGTTTGTTATTGTATTAGAAGGAATTACAGACCGAACTGCACTTCATCTGACTGATACAATTCAAACTAAAGTTCAATCTCTTCCACTTGGAATTGAAAGAAGAGTATCCGTAAGCGGTGGAATTACCAAGTTAGGTCCAGATTCAGATTTAGACAGGGCTCTTTCCAGTGCTGATGAAGTTATGTACTGGGTCAAGCAAAATGGTAAAGGTAGAATTGTTGAAGTAACTGAAACCATAACAAGTGAGTCAAGAATCGGCTAAGATATAGTATAATAACCAAACATAAAAAAGACGTCCAAATGTGGACGTCTTTATATTTATAAGTTGAATTGAGGTTATGTAATAGCGTTTTTAACATCATACATATGGTATTCAACGGGCAAAGAGTCAACAACAATTTTGCCAAGTAAACCACTATGTGTAGCATGTTCTCCATCAAACGTAAAAGTAAACTCATCTGAATCTGAATTTAGGGTTGCCTGACAACCATTTAGATCAACTTTGCCAAATACATTACATGACAAACTCGTTTTTCCAGATAGCACACGACCGTCTTCTAGAATCAATAATCCTTTATTCATTTTAACGTCTCCTCTATAACTGTCTCACAGAACAGCTTTAATACCAGGTGGGTGGTTATACATTTCATTGAATTATACCACACAAGTAAACATATTCAAGACAATTCATTATCAAAATATGCAAATGTTGCTAAGTTGCCATATGAAATGGATATATAATAGTAAATAGAGAAAGGTAGGATAAAAGGAGGCTTTATTATGCGTGTTGTAGATTTAACTCATGCCTTTAACAAATCAATTTCAATATACCCTGGTGGTGAACCACCTGTGATAGAAGATGCTGCAACTGTTGAAAAGGATGGTGCAGCTGTGAAACATATTTCTATATATAGCCACATGGGAACACATATGGACGCTCCAGCCCATATGATAGCAAATGGCCGTACTCTTGATGATTATTCACCATCGAATTTTATTGGGAAAGCTCTTGTTATTGATGTTTCTCATCTTGGAAAGCGTATAGGGTTTGAAGATGTACTTCCCTTTGGCCCTTGGCTTCAAGACGTAAAGTTTGTCTTCTTTAAAACAAACTGGAGTAAACATTGGGGAAAACCAGAATACTTAAAAGGTTTTCCAGTGTTAACAAAAAAGGCTGCAAATTGGCTTTGCGAGCAACGCGTTAGAGGTATCGGAATTGACGCAATTTCAATAGATAGTGTTGATACAAAAGAATACCCAGTGCATAAAATACTGCTTAGATGTGAAATGTTCATTATAGAGAATCTAACGAATCTAGATCAATTACCAGAAAAGCCATTTGATGTTGCGTGTTTGCCAATGAAAATCGAAAACGCAGATGGTGCACCGACTCGAGTTATGGCAATGCTTGATGAATAAATTCAAGATTTGGAACAAAATAAGAGGCTGATTCCAGTGGAATCAGCCTTTAGTATTGGTATTATTTGCTTATGCTTCAGGATCATGTTCTATATCTTTGTGTTCTAGGTTGTAGTCATCACAACCTTCTGTTTCACAGCCTTCAATTTTCGCTTCAAATTTGCAGCTGTCGTTTGTACATCTGCCGTATCCGCCTTCTCCAAAGAAGGTCATCGTACTGTTACAATTAGGGCATACAGGTGCTTTTTTGTCCATTAACCATCACACTCCTAACGTGGCAACTAAGTTATTATGAACATACCCCCAAAACGATAAAAATCACATTACTTTTCCATTATTTATACATAGAAATTACATGGATACATTATATACTCATATTAGAAGGGGTGATAAATATGATAATAACCTTGATATTTCTGGCACTGTTCATTGTTGTTGGTGCTGTTTATTATATTTTTGGTGAGTCGATAGACAAAAGTCAGATGGCTAGGAATCTTGACTTGAGCATTGATGGACTGTTTAAGGCATTAGGAATTGTTACGGTTTGTATTGGGCTGATTAGTATGTTTCCAAGCCAAGAACTTGTAGGCATATCAAATGCAGAGGCAATGGCTGGAGACCAAGTTGAAAATCTAGCTACTGAAAAAGAAACTAATGAAAAAGAAACTAATGAAAAAGAAACTATTGAGAACAAAATTAAGGCTGACGAATTCAATAATACTGAAGGAGATGTTAAAGAGACACTTGACTTAACCACCTATCAAGACGGTATTTATCAAGGTGAAGGCAAAGGATTTAAAGGATACATCACCATGGAAGTTGAAGTAGAACACGGACAAATTACTCGAGTAGAGGTTGTAGATCACCGAGATGATAGAAAGTGGTTTAATCGAGCCAACAAGGTTGTTCCACAAAGTATTATTGATTCACAAAGTGCAGATGTCGACACAGTAAGTGGGGCAACATACACATCTCTTGGGATGATTAATGGTGCTGAGGAGGCACTAAATAAAAGCCGGGGTGAGTAAAATGAAGGGTACTATGAAAAAAATACAAATAGCAAGGCTGACGACACAGATCCTGTTTTTAGCATTAACAATTACAGCGGTACTAATGGAGTTCTCAACCATTAAAATAGTTATAGTACTAACAACGGTTCTTGGTGGTGTGTTTTACTGCGGGTGGGCATGTCCGTTTGGGTTTATTCAAGACATTGGTTCTAGAATAGGGAAAAACTTGGCGTTAGTAGTCGACAAATACCTAGTGAAATTCATAAAGTTATTTTATATTTACGCTATATACTGGCAGTTGCTACAGTTGCTATTACTGCAGACTATATTATGCGTTTAATGACATTTGAAGCAAGGGGCGCATTTACTTTGCTTATTGGTGGGCGCATTCCAACAACAGCAGGGCTTATCTCCATCACACTTTTTTTTATTCTTTCACTAAAGTACGACAGATTATATTGTAAATATGCCTGTCCTGAGGGTGGTCGATATGGGTTAATGAGTTTACTTAGACCGTTTACTATTAAACGTAATGTAGACACATGTATAAATTGTGGAAAGTGTGACAAGGCTTGTCCAATGCAAATTAACATATCTAAAGCTGGGAAGTTAAGATCGCCGCAGTGTGTGAATTGCTTTGAATGTACGAGTGCTTGTCCTGTGAATGGTGCTATGGAGTATGGTTTTGTTTTTGCTAAGAATAAGAATGAAAAATAAGAGTACTTTAAGTGAATAACGTATAAAAAAAGGATGATACCAACTGTAATGGTATCATCCTTTTCATTTTGCTAAGTGTGTTTATGTTCATAGTATTATGATTCATAAGACTCATATTCCTCATAAAGCGTCTCTAAACTTTCTTGAAGAGTGGCAAGGCTTTGGAATATGATACTCCCTTTGTTGAAGGTCTGCTTTTGCGATTGTTCTAAGGCAATTTGGTTTGTAAGACTTTCTATTTCTAATTCAATTTCAAAAATGGA